>Ga0134121_10000228_pt1 | contig 67283 bp, 51 predicted proteins | sample KB301_FD_96463 | JGI IMG/M metagenome (GOLD analysis project Ga0134121, IMG submission 96463) | Terrestrial soil microbial communities without Nitrogen fertilizer from Kellogg Biological Station, Michigan, USA - KB3-0-1 | ecosystem: Environmental > Terrestrial > Soil > Unclassified ...
CGGAAAAACCGCACCGGAATAGAAAAGTATCGGAGTGTGTGGATCCAGAGAACGCAAACCGCGACACAATGCGTTTTCAGTGTCGCCCTCAATCCAGTTATCGATCAGATAAAGATCGAACCCGCCCGCCGCAGCGAGCTTCAACGCTGAAGTTGTGTTTTCCACCGAGACAACCTGCCAACCTTTAGCGTGCAATATGCACTCGACAAGTTTTCGTGTGTCCTCGTCATCTTCGACGTGTAAGATTCGCATGATAGTCGCTCCTCGGGTAAACGGCAGTTGACACACAAGAACGGTGGGAGCGGAGCGTTCGGCAACTCTGAAAACTCCGCTCCCACCGCAGCAACGCACACGAACACCTACTTCAAAGCGTGCGGCGCTTTAGTAGGTCAAATCGCACACGTCACCACTCGAAAGAGATCTCACGCTAGTTATTGGGGAAAGTTTGCCGTGTCGGCCGGCAGCAATTCAGAAAAGAACCGCGGCGTTAGAGATTACCAGGGCGAGATTGGTTGTACTGCAAAGTAGTAGCTGCCAACATTTTTTCGAGGGCTACTTCACGCTTACCGCCAGGGTGTCGTGATGCAGACTAATCAGGGTGCGGAGATATGGGCCAATACGGTTAGCTGCTTCGAACCCGGCTGCTTTTGCCGCAGCTTCCTGATCAGCTTCAGGAATGCCGGCGCTTTCCGCAAAATGTTTCAGATCGCGATATGCGCCGATAGTAAATAGATCCCAGGCAGCACCCTGGTCACGCACGAAGATCAGGTTCTCCGGACGTTTGAGCGACTTGAGATATGCATTTTCCATTTCGCGTTCTTTGAATAATTCAGACTGCTTACCGGCGAGCGCATCAAACATCTCCACGTGAAAGAAAGCAGAAGTGGCGAATACTTTCTGTATCTCAGCCAGTGGTGGCCCGTACACAAGGACGTCTTCCTGCCAGGCGATCAGAGCGTCGAGTTTGTCCTGACTGTCTTTTAGAGTTTGGTTTCTTTTCGACACTCGCTCGGGGCTGTAATAGTCGGCATAACTCTTCATCGGAATCAATAACAGAAGGTCCCAACGATCCCCCTGACTGTGACGCATCATCAGTGGCTGCTCGTCACCCGCATTCCGGTACTCAGTCAGCAGCGCTTTGTGTATTTGGATCACGTCGAGCAATCTTCCCGGCGCTGCTTGTACCAGCCTCGTTTTGTAAAGATAACTCGGCGCGGAGGCTCTCGTTGAGGCAGCGGACTGGGCCAAAATAATCAACAGTAAAAAGAAACCCATTCGCGTCGTCATAATGCGCGATAAGGTATCATAGATTTTGGACTTTGTAGGAAGCCGTGATTGTCGATTTGGGCCACGCGGAGTAGATACCATCGCGAAAAAATCTGACGGAATCGAACTCTTCGACTTCACTCTTTGGATCTCAACAGCTCAAATGACGAGCTTCAAACATTTTTCACCAGGCGTTCTGATTCTCATCATCGTCTGCGCTCAAGCGTGCCAGCGGCCCGCCTCCAGTAATCCATCACATCAGCAGCAGCGAACTTCCGCGAACGTCTTCGACGCGTATTTAACAACTGACATTCCGCCGGCTGACGGTTTCGATTTTTCTGTGGGTGACGCTAACGGCAAAGGTCGATACAAGGACGTCGCGACCGGGATCGAATACGACGGCTGGCGCATCAACACTCACTTTGCCGAAAACTATCAGCTCGGCATTCACACAGGCGAGGACTGGAATGGCAACGGCGGCGGCAACACCGATCTGGGCTAGGACGTTCATGCAGTCGCGAATGGCCGCGTCACGTTTGCTCAACACTGCGGCCGCTTGTGGGGCAACGTCATAACCATCGAACATCACTTCTATGAAAACTACGAGCACCGCAAGATCATTTCACTCTATGCTCACCTGAACGAGATCAAGGTAAAGGAAGGCGCCCTCGTGCAGCGCCGTCAGGTAATCGCAACTGTTGGTCAGGATCCCGACAAGCTCTTCGCTGCGCACCTGCATCTGGAGCTGCGTTGGGACGACAGCCTGTCGCCAACTTACTGGCCCTCGTCAAACGGCAAGAACGAAGCATGGGTGAAGGAACATTATGCCGAGCCCAGCGCGTTCATTAACGAGCATCGCAAACTCTTCGTGCCGCAGAAAGAAGCGAGGTTGGTCGTCGTAGACCAGGAGAGTTACAAAGCGAGGTTCTATCAGTCGGGTGTCTTGAATCAGGAGTATGACGTGAGTTTTGGTCAAGCCAAGGGCCAGAAGCTGGTCCAGGGAGACAACAAGACGCCGAAGGGTATGTACTTCGTGATTCAAAAACATCGTGGCAATTTCGACGGACCATACGGAGCGTATTACGGTGGGCACTGGATCAAGATCAACTACCCAAACAAATACGACGCGGACCGCGCCGCAGCGCAACAGATGATCTCGCGACCGCAGCAAGCCGCCATTACGGCTGCATGGGAAAAGCGAGCCGCCACACTCGAAAGCACGAAGCTCGGCGGGGGCATCGGTTTTCACGGCTGGATCAAAGAGTGGGACAACAGCGGCCCGCGTCATCTTTCGTGGGGCTGCGTCGTGATGCACCTGTACGACATTCAAAAGCTTTACGATCAAATGCCGGAAGGAACGATGGTGGTGATCCTGTGAGATTTCTCGCGCCAGTATCAATCATCCGAAAAGATTTTTCGCAGACTCTCAACTAAATCTTTGCACTCCAGTGGAACGCCGCGCATCCAACACGAGAACTCCCCAACAACTTGTGACTGTTAGATCCACACGGGGATGTTCTAATGAAGAGTTTTTGGCCAAAATCCAGCGCAATTTTTGTTAGTCTTTTGTTTTTCTTAAACAGCGCGTGTCTCGATCGTGTATATGCTCAGCAACAAAGCCCTGGTTCGACTGCCGATGGTTCGGTCGATATCCAGAAGATTATTCGAGCGTTTACCGCTAAAGAAACAGAGTTTAGGAAAGCACTTTCCGAATATGCGTTCAAGCGCGATGCCACCATCCAAACGATCGGCGCTGCAGGCGAAGTTACCGGTGAATACCATCGAGTTTCTCAGTTTGTTTTCACTGATCAGAACGAGCGCTTTGAAAAGATCACTTATTTCCCGCCGCCTACACTTACCGAGCTGATCTTTACACAGGAAGACCTCGAAGATTTGGGCGGCGTTCAACCGTTCGCTCTCGAAGCCGCCAAGATCGACCAGTATGACTTCAAATACGTGGGCAAGGAACAGGTTGATGAGTTGCATACCTATGTCTTTGACGTCGCGCCAAAAGTATTACCGAAGAAGGTTAGCGAGCGCCGCTTTGAGGGGCGTATCTGGGTAGATCAAGATGACCTGCAAATAGTGAAGGTACGTGGAAAGGCCGTGCCTCAAGGCAATCAACGCTTTCCTCTTTTCGAGACTTATCGAGAGCAGATAGATGGGCGCTATTGGTTCCCTACGTATACCTCCGCCGACGATGAATTAGTGTTTCCCAAAGGTCAGGTTGTGCACATACGCATGCTTGTCCGGTATACCGACTACAAGCATTTCGGCAGCAAGGTGAAGGTGACGGAGATTGGCGAAGAACCCTGATCTTCCGCAAATTGGATCCACGTGCTTGACCTGCTAAGTTACATTAGTCGAGAATCTGACACGTAACACAACGCTCGCGGCCTGATCCATTAAAACCAAGTGAAACGATTCGTTGCCCTAGCTATCCTTTTGCTGTCGTTGGTCGTGTGTGCGTCGCTGGGCCTGGGCCAAATGCAACCTCCCCCGCAATCTCAGGACGCTATCAGTTTTCCTGACTTTTCCGGGTTTGGTCTAATCGACAGCTTTGCGACGCTACCAGCCGAACGAACCAAACTCGAAACCCTGTGCCAAATTCGGCGTGCCTCGCTTGATGAAGCTTCGCGCACGGTGGAGATGGCGTTGCAGAGAGTCAGTGAATCAGACGATCCACCGAAGGCGATCCGCCTCCACAATGCCTCGGCAACTGTTTATCTCTACAAGGGCGATACTACAAACGCGATTGCACAGTTTGAAGAGGCCTTGCGTATCGGGGAGGCAAACGCGACCAAGAGTGCGAACATTGCCGCGATGATGAGCATCGATCTTGCTGCCCTTGGCATAGCCCACATGCGACGCGGTGAGGTCGAGAACTGTGTTACTAATCGCAACGCTGATGTCTGCATCTTTCCACTAACTACCGCGGCGCGGCATAAATTGCGATCTGGTTCGGAGCGCGCAATCGAGTATTTCAAGCGGTATCTTGAAAGGGAGCCTACAAGCTTGGAGGTGCGCTGGCTTCTGAACGTGACGTACCAGACGCTTGGCGAATATCCCGACAAAGTTCCGAAGGACTTTCTGATCCCACCGGCAGCTTTCGAATCGAAAGAGAATATCGGAAGGTTTGTGGACATCGCTCCGTCGCTCGGCCTCGACACCGTAGACGCGGCCGGAGGTTCGATTGTTGATGACTTCGATAATGATGGATTTCTCGACGTCGTAGAGACCAGCTTTGATCCATGCCAGCCGATGCGCGCCTTTCGCAACAATGGAGATGGTACGTTCTCGGATGTGTCTGCGCGCTCGCACCTGGCTGAGCAGCTCGGCGGAATAAACTCCGTGCAAACCGACTACAACAACGATGGTTGGCTCGACATCTTTGTGATGCGTGGTGGATGGGAGTGGCCCATGCGCAATTCACTCTTGCGCAACAATGGGAACGGCACCTTTTCGGACGTAACGCTCGAGGCCGGGCTCTTGAGCATCGATCATCCTACGCATTCCGCGGCATGGGCCGACTTCGATAATGACGGTTGGCTGGATATCTTCATCGGACACGAGCACACACCGAGCCAACTTTTCCGAAACAAGGGTGACGGCACTTTTGAAGACGTCTCCGCCCGCGCGCGCGTAAACCGGACCGCGTTTACAAAAGCTGTCGCATGGGGTGATTACGACGACGATGGGTATCCGGACCTCTACGTCTCTAATTACGGGGAAGACAATTTCTTCTATCACAACAAACGTGATGGCACGTTCGAAGAGATTGCTGCGCAGCTTGGGGTTCAGCAACCGCGCTGGAGTTTTCCAACATGGTTTTGGGATTACGACAATGACGGAAAACTTGACCTGTTTGTGGCCAGCTATTTCTTTGCAAACGGGGAGTGGGTGAGGCCCTATCTTGGCCTGGCACGACAGGGCGATTCGATGAAACTCTACCGCAATACAGGAAATGGCAAGTTTGCGGATGTGACCCGGGAGACGGGTCTTGACCGCAGTGTGGCAGCAATGGGATCGAACTTCGGTGACGTCGACAATGACGGTTTTCTCGATTTCTATCTTGGCACCGGCGCACCAACGTACACAGCGCTAATGCCAAACCTTCTGTTCCGTAATCAAAGCGGCAAATCTTTCGTGGAGATCGGTGCGTCGAGTGGAACCGGTCATTTGCAGAAAGGGCACGGCGTATCGTTTGCTGATCTCGACAACGATGGAGACGAAGACATATTTGAGAACCTCGGTGGAGCTGTACCCGGCGACAAATACAATAGTGTCCTTTTTGCGAATCCGGGTCAGGCTAATAATTGGATTGCGATCAAACTCGTCGGCTTCAAGAGCAACCGCTTCGCAATCGGCGCTAAGATCAAACTGACGCTCAAGGGACCTGGCGGGGAAACTGGAATCAGATATCGCGAAGTCTCGAGTGGAGGATCGTTTGGTGCGTCGCCGTTGACGCAGCACATTGGTATTGGCAAGGCAACGCGAATTGCTTCGCTAGAAGTAACGTGGCCCGCGAGCGGCACGCGGCAGGAGTTTAAAAACGTGCTGGCGAATCAGTTTATTGAGATAAAAGAGTTCGATAAGGTTTTTGAAAAGCGTCGCATCCGGCGAATCATCTGGAAGCGTACTGCCGGCGCCAATCGACATATGCATCGGTAGTACACAAAAGGCACAAAAGGGATCACAAAAGGCACAAAAGAACGCATACTGCCACCGAACTCACATAAGCCTTTGCTTTTTGAGATCCCTTTTCTGCCTTTTGAGATCCCTTTTGTGCTTTTTGTGATCCCTTTTGTGCCTTTTTGTGATCCTCTACTCTAGTCCTTTGCCTTCTTTAACTGTCACGACCTTGTTTACCTTAACGTTGGTTAAAGTATCGACGGCGCCGCTCGGCCAGCGTACCTGAATGAGATCCACGGTCGTACGTTTCTCGAGCCCGAAATGCAGCTTGAAATCATTCTGCGAAATGTAACTCCCACCGCTTCGCACTTCATCAAGCTGAGTGAGATCTCCGGAGACGACCTTCACCTTCGCGCCAATACCGTTGCGGTTGCTCTTCGTGCCGATCGTCTTAACTATGATCCAGTTGTTCTTGTTGCCACCGTCGTTACGCAATAGCTGTGGCGCACTGTCGAGATCGTTTACGACGATATCGACATCGCCGTCATTGTCGATGTCACCGAACGCAGTGCCGCGGCTCGCGCGCTCTTCCATGAGCGCGCTACCAGACTGAGCACCCACCTCTAAAAAGGTTCCGTCACGATTGTTTCTATGCAAAAGCTTGCGCTGACGATAGCGGTCTCGCTGCGGGTAGGCATGTCCATTAGCAACGAAGAGATCAATCCAGCCGTCGTTATCGTAGTCGAAAAACTTCGTCCCCCATCCAACGTAAGGAAGGCTAATCATTGCCACTCCCGCTTCGTAGGAAACATCGACGAAGGAACCTTTCCCGGCGTTGCGATAGAGCACGTTGTGTTCATCGTCGAAGTTGGTGATGAACATATCCAGCAGCCCGTCATGGTCGTAGTCACCTAACGTGACGCCCATGCATCCCTGCTCGTTGCCATTTTTATCGAGTGCAGTGCCCGATTCAAATCCGACTTCGCTGAAGGTGCCGTTTCCATTATTGTGATAGAGGAAATTAGGGGTAGAGTCGTTGGCCACGAAAATATCGATCAATCCATCGCCGTCGAAGTCAGTGGCCACAACGTCCAATCCGTAATAACCACGCGAGTCTGCGACGCCGGCCTTTTTCGAAACGTCGGTGAAAGTTCCGTCACCGTTGTTGTGAAAGAGGGAATCACCCGCGCCGGGTAATCCTCGTGGTCCACATTGAACAGGAACGCCTTTGAATTGGCAGGTCGGACCCTCGCCAAAAGTAGGGAGGTTATTTATGTCGAAGCCAACGTAGTTGGTGACGAAAAGGTCGAGTTTGCCGTCATTGTCGTAATCGAGAAAAGCCGCTCCGGTGGAGAAGCGCGGATCGCTTACTCCGGCTTTCTGTGTAACGTCAGTGAACGTGCCGTTTCCGTTGTTTTTGAAAAGGTGATCGGGACCTATACTCGTGACATAGAGATCATCAAACCCGTCATTGTTGAAGTCGCCGACGGCACATCCCATACCCCAACCAACATCGCCCACTCTTGCTTTGTCCGTAACATCGGAGAACGTTCCATCACGGTTGTTGCGATATAGCGCGCTGCGGGTTTTCTGGTTTGCTTTAACCAACTCAACGGTGAGTGAATTGACGAAGAAGATGTCGAGATAGCCGTCGTTGTCATAATCGAAAAGCGCTACGCCACCACTCATCGATTCGGAGATGTACCTCTTTTCCGGCGAGAGTGCGTGTTTGAAGTTGATACCGGATGCGCTCGTCACGTCGTTGAACTGAACGGAGGCTACCAGGAGTGCTGCCAGTAGAATTAGCAAGTTTAGATTTCCTCGTTCTCTTATCCACAGATTACACAGATTGATCAAATAGAATCTGTGTAATCTGTGGATGGTTTTACTGAGGTTTTTGCTTTTTGAGTTTAGCTTCCTCGAGTTCGTCGCGAACTTGAGAGAGGCGAGGCGTTGTGCCAGTCAAAACTGCCATCTGCTCAATCGCGTGCTCAGCGGCCTCGATCTTTTGTTGCTTGATTAGTGACGACGCAAGTGCGTAGCAAAGTTCTACGTTTGTCGATCCGGAGGTGAGAACATCATGCAAGAGCTCTGTAGCTTTTGAATACTCTTGAGTCTTGAAGTAGCTCAGCCCTAAAAGCCATCTCGCCTGTGTGTTTGCCGGATTTGATTTGATCTCACTCTCGAGCGGCGCCAATGCTTCCCGGTACAACTCGGCGCGAAAGTACGCGAGCCCGAGATTGTAATCCAGGCCAGCCTGTTGAGGGTTCCACTTTTTGGCGAGTCGGAATTCACCTGCGGCGCCGGCAAGATTCTGCCGTCCGGCCTGCACCAGTCCCAGGCTGTTATGAAGAGCTGAAATAATCTTTGTTAACTGCGCTTCGTTTGCCTCCAGCTCTGACCGTGTCTTTTGGTCCAAAGAAGCTTGTGTCTTCTGATCGTTTTCATCGGGCACTCTGGATGCACCCATTGTCGACTGTTTGGAACTAAGACTCTGCGTTATCTCGAATGCGCGGGCCTTCAGCTCAGCGGCCACTTGCAACTCTTTGCGACCCGCTTCGGTCTGCCCTGTTTGGAGCAGAGACTGTGCGAGCCGGTAATGTGCAGTCGTGACCTGAAACTTGTTGTGAGGCAGATTCGGATTCAAGTCGATAGCCTTCTTGAGCACGTCTATTGCCTGATCGTGTTTCTTTAATTCCTGATAAACCTGGCCCAACTGGAAATAAGGATCGGGATTGTTCGGCTGAATTCGAGAGGCTGTCCTCAGGAAGTCAATTGCCGGTTCCCACTTTCGTTGAAAGATGCATGTAATTCCGAGATAGTAGTTGCTGAAGAAGTCGTTTGGATTTGCAGCCAACTCGATCTTGAACTCTTCTTCAGCATTGGCTACTGCGGCGCCGCCTTCGTTCCAAAGATATGCTAAGCCCAGATTGTAGTGAGCGCCCGGAAACTGTGAATTCAAAGCGATAGCTCTTTTGAACTCTTCGATTGCTTCAGGTAGACGGCCAGCTTCGCGAAATGCTCTACCGATCGCGATATGAATCTGCGGATGCTCACCAAACTCAGCAATCATCGAATCAAAAACGCGCCTTGCGGCAGTGAACTGGCGTTGCTGTAGATAAGTGATTGCGAGAGTGTAAGTAGAGTTGAAGTCTTTCGGGGCAAGCTTCACGGCTACTTCGAGCGCCTTTGCAGATTTTTCGTAATCGGCCAGAGCAAAATAGGTTTTGCCTAGAGTCTTATGGACGTCCGCGTTGTTCGGTTGGAGTTGGGCAGCTTTGAGGAGAGGTTCGAGAGCTTTATCAAACTGCGCGGCCTCCAGATAAACCATGGCCATTTCAATCAGAAGATCGCTGTCCGTTGATTGATAATTCGTCGCTGCCTGAGCTGCTTCGAGCGCTGGTTCACGCTTCTGTAGCGCTCCATAAGTTTTCATAAGCCTGCGGTATTGCGCAGCCAGAATTGCCTTGAGCTCAGTCTCTGCCTCAGCAAGCTTACCTGCGCGCACTAACTGCTGGGCTGCCTCATAACGTTGCCCCAATGTTGTGTCCTGCGGCGAGATTAAAGACAGCGGCGGGAGTAAAAACGAAAGAATAATTAAGCTCAGAGCCATTAGCGCAAGATACCAAATTCTCGCCCTCAGGACATAGAACAAGTCAAAGAGAAGTTCTCACGCAGCGGCGCAACGGCGCAGCAAAATCGTATTTTCCGCTGCGTCGTTGCGCCGCTGCGTGAGTAATGTCTTTATTCCTATGCGCCCGCGCCGCCCATATGATTGAATACGCGTGGCCGCTTGCGTCTCACAGGAGTAACCAAAATGAATCTCAAATCGATCAATCTCTTTGCCGCCATCCTCTGGCTCGCGGCCGCAGTTATCAGCATTCAAGCTCAAGAAGCTGCACCTAATAAACCTACAGGTTCGATTTCCGGGCGTATCCTCGTCGACGGAAAACCCAAAGCAGGTCTGGTGGTAGAACTGCTTGCCACAGATACACGCCGTGCGATTGCCAAAGCCACTACCACCAAAAGCGGTAAGTACGTGCTAACTAATATTGCATCTGGAACGTACGACGTTTCTCCCTCCACACCAACCCTTGTCGTTCCCCAGCAGGGCAGCTCAGGACAATCCGGCAGAAGCGTAACGATTGAACCGGGCGAGAGTATCAAGGGAATTGACTTCGATCTGGTAAGCAAAGGAACCATTCGTGGGCGAGTCCTGGATGTTACCGGGGAACCGGTAAAGGGGCAGACCGTTGAATTGATTCTTCGCGGTGAAGACAATTACTCGCGTCCATTCTACTCGTCTGCGCCGGGTGACCATCAGACTAACGACGAAGGTGTTTATCGAATTTCGGACGTGCCTCCCGGCCGATATATTGTAAAAGTGGGGATCGCCTATGGTCTCGCCAACTATGCACGAAGCGAGAAGAGCCGCGTTTTTTATCCCGAGACTTTCCATCCAAGCGCCGACGAAATATCCAAGGCGACAGTTGTTGAGGTTGCGCCTGGACGCGAGATTACAGATGTTGACATAACGGTGAGCAGACCTCTGAAGGTCTACGAGATCGTGGGCCAACTTATCGTTCTCGAGACGGGAGCTCCGGTAGCGAATGTGGGGTTAGAGATAGTCACTACCGGTGCAAAGGGTTCAACTCATCTGGGCGGTGCTTTCCGGAGCGACGCCAACGGAGAGTTCAGAATTCCGAACGCGATGCCCGGCCACTATGTTGTGGCCCCTGAAAATGATCGAGTGAGCAACACTTATGGAGATCCGATTTCCTTCGACGTTAAGGATGAGGATGTCACTGGGTTGAAGATTCCGATGCATGCCGCCTCAACCGTGACGGGTATCGTCACAATCGAGGGAAGTGTCGATCTTCCTATTGCGGATGTGCTGTCCAGGCTAATGATCAACGCCCACACTTTGTCTGACAACATGATGAGTGCAATGGTGAGTGCGCCTGTCAACGCGGAGGGTGGCTTTCGTATTACTGGAATTCGTCCTGGCAAGGTAAGTTTGTACTCTTTCATGAGACCTGGAGGGCCTGCTACGACACTCCGGCTCTTACGTATTGAGCGCAATGGCAGTGAATTGCGGGACGGTGTAGTCGTTCGTGCTGGTGAAGACATACGCGGACTCCGTTTAGTGTTGGGCGCCGGTAACAGCGTTCTGCGAGGAGATGTGAAGATCGAGGGAGGTCCACTCGAGGGCGTAAATCTGCATGTATTGTATCGACCAACAAACGGCGACCCAGGTAGCTTCTACCGCGCCGAGCTCGACACGCGGCAGCACTTCGTGATCAACGGTCTGACACCCGGCGAATATGAGCTGATGATTGGACCAATGAGTGTAGAAGTCTCCGGTGAGAAGGGAAGCCGGATGATGAATCGGATGCCTACTGTCAAACAAACCGTCACGGTTGGAGCAGGAGCAGACGTGCCAGTAACCCTCGTAATGACTCTAAAACCCGAGCCGTAAACGAAGCGTTGACTCATTTCTTATAAACGGCAATTCCCCAAAAATTAATGTCGGGCGGCAGAGCGTTCCAGTGGTCGAACGCGTGCGAATCATCAGATTTGTATCGCAACTTGTAGTTTCCCGCAGGCAGTGTGATCACCGCATCAATTTTCCTGTTCTTACCCGCACCACCGGCATGTGTGGTCCCGGGCTCTTGCATCTCCCATACACGTGAACCTTTGTCGACGTCTTCTATCCAGCCGTAGTCAAACATCTCACCGGGTTGACCTTCGCCGATGGCGAAAATACGCACGTCCTCACTCTTCGCCAGACTAAACGCCACAGTCTTATCTTCGTTGTCCAGCACTTGAACGATCTGCGCAATCACTGGCAGCTTCACAAGATCATCTGGCATAGGCTTGGAATAGAGCTCCCCATACATTTTCATCAATGGCGCGGCATCGTCTGTGCGTCCCACGCTTTGATAGATCCTTAACCTTGTAACCAGATCTGTGCGGTAGACATCGGCGTAGGGTTTTGCCGCTGTAGCGTTGAGTTGATTCTTCAATTCTGTAACCGGAGAGTTCCAACTAATCTCGGGAATGCTCTCTCCGAACTTGTGCGGGAAGACGAACGTCTTCAAAAAAGCCATGCCTACCGGCGAGCTTAGTGCATTACCGGCGCCGAGATCCGTCGGGCGGCTCAGATTGTCAGAGTTCGCCATTATGATGAACGTAATGTTTTGCTCGGGCACTTTCAAAATAAAAGACGAGTTGCCGGTCCAGTAGCCGTAATGCCAGAGCAGCTTCGTGCCCTTGTAGTTCTGCGTAAACCAACCCAACCCGTAGGGAAGCGACTCACCTTTGGTTGAGACAGCCGGCGTGAAAGCGAGTTGTTGAGTTTCTTTCGTAAGAAACTTGTTTTGATCGATCGCGATGTCATACTTCGCCATGTCAAGAACAGTTGAGATCAATCCGGCGGAAGTGCTGAACCCCTGCGGGTAACTTATCTTCGTGAGCTTGAATTCGCGATCAAGCGCATACGGTTGAGCCAGTGCCTTTACCACCGTGTCGAATCTTTGCTGATGCTTTTCCGTAATAATCGCTCGGCCCACTGGCGACTGGTGCGCATGGACCAGCTTCCAGGCGCTGTCTTGTTTGTTCAGGAAGTATGAAACCCGCCACGGACCTTCAGTGCGCGGTGCGCCATTGGGAGGCGTGACGGTGGTGGCCATGAAGAAGGTCGCGATGGCGCTGTCGCCGTAAACCGCCGCCTCGAGATTTTGGACCTCCATGTTTATTTTGAAACGCGCCTGGAATGCTTGCCTCAACTCGGTCGCATTAAATGAAGTTAAGAAACCTCCTTCGCCTTGAAAACGGTTTTGCTGCGGTGCGAGACGCCGCTCAATCTGATCGACGTTGCCGGAATTGTATCCGCCAACGATCTCCATCACTGCGGCTTTCACTTCGGCCTCTGCCGCCTGGGCGCCGGCGTTTGGTGATTTCGTGCTGACAATCGTGGGCACGTTCGGGCCCGTCTCATTCATGCCCAGCGGATCGAGAATGTTTGCTATTAAAAGTTGGGCGAATGATTTTCCGGTCGCTCGCTCAATCACCTTGTCCAGTTCGGCAAAGCGATTGCCGTTATAGCTGTACCGCTCGCCGGGATTTCCTTCGGATGTGTGGGAAAACAAGTGGCGCACTCTGATAACGCCATCGCTCTCGAGTGTGATGCCGTACTTTGAAACAGGATCGTCCAGCTTGATCTTTCCGTCCTGGACTAGCTGCATCAGGATCGTCGACGCAAACGTTTTGGTCAGCGAAGCGAGATGGTAGGCGGTATGTTCGGTTGCGGGGATCTTATTCTCGACGTCTGCATAACCGAATCCCTTCGCCCAAATCACTTTTTGATTCTTGACGATGGCAGCGGAGTAAGCGGGTATCTTCAGCTCTTGTCGCAGACTTTCGAGCTGTGTTTCAAAGCTGGCAATCCGTGCCGATTCGGATAGCTGCCCGTTTTGCTCGCCTGTAGCCCGGACAAACGAGCCCTGTCCCAGAACGGCCACTGTCAGAATGAGTGCGACTAAGCCTGGTGCTTTGAACTTCATCTCATTTCCCCTTACTGATGTGACTGTGCTTCAGAAGCGTAGAGCAGAGGTATCTGTTGGGCAAACACCGCCGGCCCGAGTTTTGTGTAAATAATTCGCAACTCTGCGTAATCTCTGCGTCCTCTGCGCCTCCCGGTAAAAGAAAACGAAAACGCATGTAAACCGCAGAGGCGCAGAGGACGCAGAGACGGGAATAAAAGCGGTTTGAGGAAGGTATTGAGGGTAGACTCGCCAGTTTTCAAGACCGGCGAGTTCACGCATCTCGACGAAAACACATAATTTGCGAATTTGACGACCGTAAACGACGCGGTTGAGCTCTTCTCATCGCAAGAGAAGGGAATCGCGTGGAGGTTCCGAGTTGAGTTGTCAAAAAATACTGGAAACCGTTCATCCCTACATCGATCGCGAGCTGGACCGAGTTCAGGCAGCGGAAGTTGAACGCCACCTGGAACAATGCAACGACTGCGATCTTATCTATCGTGGCCAGGTTGCCTTGCGTTCGTCTTTGCAGGACCCGTCACTCTATTACCGGGCGCCGGCAGATTTGAAAACGCGCATCACATCAGGTTCCAAAAGTATTTGCGCAAGACGTCCGCGAGCACGAGCTAAGCGCGACATGACTGTGCCCACCGGAACCTGAACCGCGTCCGCAATTTGTTTGTATGACAGCTCTTCAAACTCTCTCAGCACAATAACCTCGAGAAACTCTGTGGGCAGCTTTCGTAACGCGCGCCTGACTAATTGTTTGTCCGTTTCTTTCAGCAACAGCATCTCCGGACTAGGAGTATCTGAAACGTGAGTATCTTCCTCATCGTCGAACGGAGTCGAAGCCTCTGTTACTCGATTGCGTTGGATCGACGTGTAATAGGTATTACGCACGATCTTCAATAACCAGGGCCGTGCATCGCCACCTTTGAAAGTATCAAAATGCTTCAGAGCACGAAGGTACGCTTCCTGCACTACATCTTCCGCGTCTCTTGCGTCGCGAGTGAGCCAGCGGGCGAGATTGTACGCCGCGTCGAGATGCGGTAAGAGTGCTTCCTCATAATTTTCACTCGTGACTCCCATAACAATCTCCTGCAGTTCGTTGCTACGGCGCTCCGTCCTTACACTTCTTGATCTGCTCGGCCACGAAAAGCGGCGGGTTTGTGTGACGAACGCCGCGGTCGATCAGATTTCTTATTAGTGCGATTCCTTCACAGTCGATAAAAGAAATATTTTTTAGATCGACAGTGAGTCTCACTCCCTGTTTGAGCACCGACTCGGCTGTCTCTCGTAATAACTCAACCCACTGACCCGAAACTCGACCGTCCAATTGCAGAGTAAATTCCTTTTCCGATAAAACCACTTCCGTAATCTTCAACATGCTTAGACCTTAGATATAGACGCGATGAATAAGTTCTTTGTCTCACCCTCTGCGTCTCTGTGTGGCACACAGCCAACACAGAGACACGCGGCGATACACAGAGGGGCTCCAGCGTTACGGCGCGTTTAGCTGATGCGGCTCTCCATAGATGAAATCGTCCATCATGACGACGTCGGTCTTCCCGTCATCGTCCGGACCGGGAGCGATATTGCCTGCAATGATCCGCACACTGGCGATCCGCGGGTCGTTGAACTTGATCCCGAAGAAAGAAAAGCCTCCATCGCCAGGCGCAGCCGGGACAAAACTGCTGAACAGCAAACGACCATCAGCACCGAAAAACTGCAGCAGGGTACTGGCGCCACGATTACCGTATTTGGTACCTGGACCACTGCCGTCGGGTTGGTCCACGTCAGTAAAAATCGCGCCGAAGCCGGTGACGGCCGCTCGAGTAGCTCCGTTCGATCCAGGCACGAAGAAAAACGTGTCAGTGATGTTGCTTCCGACTGGTGTGAACAGGCGCGGAGCACTAAAGGCCCGGAACGCAGTGGCATAAGACGAATTGCCGAAGAGGGTTACAAGCCCGCCCTGTGGTCCACCTGATGGTGGCGCCTGGGAAAGTCCGATCCCCGGAGTGGTGAACTGGGCGCCACGCGTATTCAGAAAAGTGTTGAATGGGTTTACGGGAGGAGTAGTAACGTCCGTGGGCACAGCTCCATCCCAGTTGATCTCACGACGACCCTTTTCGAGTTCCTTGGTTGTATTGCCGTTAACAGGATCACCCAGCGCCGCGCGAAAGTCGGTGATAGTGCCTTGAATCGACGCGATGTTTGGCCCAGCCGCCTGGAACACCGCCGGCGGAACAAAGTCCACAGTTGTGTTGTTCTGAATCGCGATCCGATCTATAGACACCCTTTTTCCGCTGAAGAGTTCCTGAGCCTTAGTGTGCACGGCCAGGACCGTGACAATGATTGCGATACCAACGCCTACGACCCATCGCCAATTCGGATTGGGCCTGCGTGAAAGAAACGTGCTTAAACTGCTCATTCGTATTCTCCTTGTTCTGTCGAACTCCTTTTCAAATTTGTGGTGGTCCAGTGCAGATGGCGTGCCGTACCTCAATACGGCGAGATCCCTCGCAAAACCGCGCAAAGCGCTGTCGCGTAGGAGTTTGGACCTACCGTATTTGGTGGTTGGAGAGATCGGAGCTTTGCGGGGAGCTACGAAATGCGGTGGGCGGAGCGTTTGATTCCCAGTTTTTCCATCCGATGTCTCAAGGTGTTCGGATGCATGCCAAGAGTTTTGGCGGCGCCATTCGAACCCTCAATCACACCGTGTGTTTGCTGTAACACTGCCAGAATGTGGTCCCGTTCAACTTCCTGCAAGGTTTTCATCGGCGACTGGTCCACGTAAGGGAGGACCTCGGGAATTTCCGGTTCGAAATTCGACGACACGGGAGACGCCGAGACCCCAGTCAGATCACTTTCCAACTCGAGTATGGAGCCCGTAGAAAGAATCACAGCGCGCTCGATAAGATTTTGCAGCTCACGTATGTTGCCAGGCCATGAATAAGACAGGAGCTTTTGCCTCGTTGCCTCCGAGATGCCGGTTATCTTTTTGCCGAGATTACGTGCATACCGGGAAACAAAAAACGTTGCAAGCTGATCAATGTCGGAACGGCGCTCCCGCAAGGGCGGAACCTCGAGTGGAAATACGTTCAGTCGATAGTAGAGATCCGAGCGGAAAGTTGAGGCCTTGATCGACTCTTCAAGATTGCGGTTTGTAGCACAGATAATTCGTACATCCACGTTGACCGAACGATTACTGCCAACTGGTTCGAACTCGCGCTCCTGTAAAACTCGAAGCAATTTAACCTGAGTGTCCAAAGGCAATTCGCCTACTTCATCGAGGAAAATCGTGCCGCCGTCGGCAAGTTCGAACCGGCCAATACGTCGCTCGAACGCTCCTGTGAAAGCGCCTTTGACGTGGCCGAATAACTCACTCTCCACCAGCCCTGCGGAAATAGCGCTACAGTTCACCTTCACGAGCGGCCGGTTTTTGCGATTGCTGCGATCGTGAATCGCACGTGCGATCAATTCTTTTCCAGTTCCAGTCTCTCCGTAGATCAGCACGGTGGAATCTGTTGGTGCGACTTGATCGACTCGTCGCAGCAGTGCCAGCAGTGGCGGACTGTCGCCAACTATCTCTTCAAAATTGTGTTCAGTGCGTATCTCCTCCTGTAGATACACATTCTCTTTCTCGAGTCTCGCCTTCAGCGCCGCGATCTCTTCGTACGACTGCATGTTCGCGATCGCTAAGGCAACCTGGTTTGCGACATCCCTGAGTAACTCAGCATCCGCATCTGTATAACGGTTCCGTGCCTCACTCCAGACGGCGAAAGTACCCAGGCTCTTCCCCATCGCTACGAGGGGGACCACACAGTACGATTGGATACCCTCACCAACGAGGTTCCTTTCACCGGGCGACTGCTGCTCCCGCTTCAGATCACCTTTTGTAACTACCTCCTGGTGCTCGAGCACCCAGGCGGAAACGCGAGTCTCTTCCAAATCATATTCACGGCCCACCCGGAAAAAGTCAGATTCCTCCAAGCCTTGCATCGAGACAAGCTTCAGCGTTTTAGATTCCGGTTGGTAAAGAAGGAACGCGGCTCGGTCGAACGGGACCACGCGTCGAATTGCTTCATACGCAGAAGCGTAAAGGGCCACAGGCGTGAGGTTCGTGATGATGGCGTTGTTGATCTCGAGTAGCGTGTGTGTGCGTTGTTCACTCAATCGCACTGCTTCTTCTGCGGTTTTTCGCTCGGTGATATCGAGAAAAGTAACTACGGCGCCGACGGTCTTGCCCTCGCGAATAAGTGGGTGTGACCAATACTCGACAGGAAAACTGCTACCGTCCTTTCTCCAAAAAATATCGTCGTCAACATGGACGCCGCGATTTTCAAGGAAGCCCAGATAAATAGGACAGTCGTCGATAGGAAATGGGCTGCCGTCCTTTCGCGTATGGTGTTCGAGTGCATGCATGTTCTGGCCGATCAATTGCTCGGCAGCGTCGTAGCCGAGTATCTGTGCCGCGGCCGTGTTACAGAACAGACAGGTTCCATGAGAATCACAGCCAAAGATTCCTTCGGCCGCCGAATCTAGAATCAGGCGAGCACGCTCTTCACTTTGTTGCAGGGCTTCTTGTGTTTGTTTTCGTTCGGTGATGTCTTCCGACAAAGCCAGCATGAACTGTGGCGTGCTCTCATTGCCGCGAACCAGAGACACATTGTTTCTTACCCAGACGAGACTGCCATCTTTGCGACGGTATTGCTTCTCGATTTGAAACTGATCTCGGTGGCCCTCGAGCAGTTCTTTAACGAGGGCCCAGTTAGCTTCACGATAATCCTCATGAGTAATGTCGAGGAATGAAATTTCCTGGAATTCACTTTCCGTGTACCCCAGCATTTTTTGGTAATTAGCGTTGGTCGCCAGCACGCGGCCATTCAAATCCGCGACGGCAACTCCGATAGCGGAATTCTCGAAGACAGAGCGCCACCTTAGCGCCTCCGTTCTCTCTTGGGATGTGTCTACTTCCGAGGCGGAATGGCTGTCCGTGGTTCCTTTAGTTGAACCAATGTGCCCCATATAGCAGGTGGTATAGATCGTAACTGTGGAAGGAGTTTGTTTCACGCCGGATGGGAAGTCAAGAGGTGGTCTCGATTTGAAGGTATTAGTTTGAAGTGAGCGCGCGGCCATGCCCGAACAGTCAATCGACAGCGCGCTCACTTCCATGGCCGGCCACCCCTCGTGCACGGCCTACCAGTTCCCCTTGTTCGCTTCTGCCGTCTATACCGTATGAGGGGCTGAGTTATTCCCGCGCGTGGTCCTTCACATTGAGAATCTTGTCTTGAAAGATGATCCCTAACAGCTTCTGAGACATTTCATAATCAATTGATTGGAGCAAATGGTATTGCTCCAGAGCCAACGATCGCTGACCGCGTTGCAGATAAAGCACGGCCAGATTGTGGTGCGCTTCAGCATATTCTGGTTTTAGTGTCAGGGCTTGCTTGTACGACGCGATGGCTTGCTGCTCTCGATGCGCGTGAGCCAAAACGTAGCCAAGATTGTAATGGGCCAGGGCCATATCCGGTCTTAAGCGGATGGCCTGCTGCAAAGCTTCGATCGCGTCTTGAACCTGGCCCGTTTTGAAAGACGCCACTCCCAGATTGTTATAGGCGTCAACGAAATCCGGTTTCAAACGAATAGCTTCCTTTAACACTGCTACAGCTTCCGGCGCACGCCCGTCGCTGGAATATGAAAATCCCAGCTCTGTAAGTAAATCAACTCTACCTGGCTGTAGCTTAACGGCCCGCTCCAGACACTCAACTGCGTCTGCATAGCGCCCACTTCTGTTGTATGAAACACCGAGTTCATGAAGGGCCGCTACAAAGTCCGGATTCAGATTCACGGCATGTTTGAATGCCTCAATCGCAAGATCCAATTCGCCCGTCATTTGATAGACGCGACCGAGATTGTAGTGGGCCATGAAAAGCTTAGGTTGAAGCGCGATCGTTCTCTTCAGCAAGTCCACAGCTTGCTGGTACTGGTGATCCTTCACACAGGCTACTGCTTCGTCGTTGAGCTCAGCGGCCTCGTTAATGGTCTCATCGCGGTTCTGTGTCGCTCGTACATTCGTTATCAAAAGCAGCAGTACTGCAACGAACGTGAATTTCCTGAGTCTAAACATTGGTCCACCCCTGTTATTCAACCCGTTGACTGAATACAAACATCGAGAGCAGGCGTTAGTTGTGCCCGCGCCTTGTTCTGTTTTTGAGGGGTGGTTCGTCGGCCCGTCAGTAATTGACGCAGCCTTTGGCGTGCTTTATGCAGTTGCGATTTTGACGTTCCTACTGCGCATCCGAGCATCTTTCCGATCTGCTCGTGTTCAAATCCTTCCACATCGTGGAGGACAAATACCATTCGATAACCCAATGGCAACTGGCCAATCGCCTGGTTCAGGGCAATACGATCGATCAGTGCCATGCGGCTTGGATTCTCTGTACCGGTAACGATGCGAATTGGTGTTGAGCCGTCATCAGTGGTCTTCTCTGTCTTCACCATTCGCCGGCGAAAGTGCATTAGCACTTGATTTACCGTCAGTCTGTGCAGCCAGGTTGTGAACGACGACTCGCCACGAAAGGTGTGTAATTTGCGAAAGAGCTGGATAAAAACCTGCTGCGTCAAGTCTTCCGCGTCTGACGCGTTTTGCAGCATCCGAAAACAGATTGAGTACACGCGTTTATGATGGAGATGGTAAATCTCTTCGAACGCCTCCATGTCGCCTGTGCTCTTCATAACCTCTCACTCACGTATGTAATTACCGGCTTCCTTGCGCCGCTATACATACCGCTCGTGAGTTTTGTTTATTCCGGTGCCGTAAGGGACGTTCTCCCTGGAGACTGATAGGACTTATTGAAACGAGCGAGTAGGAGGACCACAAAGGCGTATCTGACTTTCTTTGTGGTCCATCCGAAGGCGGCGAGCTTTGCGCGAGTGTCTTAAGGTGTTGAGGGCCCTATGCTCAATTCAGACACAAATCTGGTGATCGAACGTTCCAGATTCACCACTGCGCCTGCAGGCAGCTTTTGCATTAGTTTCTGTCCTGCTTCTTGTCCGAGCGTCTGTATGTGGACAGGCCCTTTGTCGAGGTCTGCAAAGCTGTCCCGCATGGTGAGCGTGATGTATTCGTTGGCATTTCCGCCGAAGATTGTTTGAGTAACCAAGTAAGTGACCCCCGCCTGTTTCATTACCGGGACAAAATCACTCTTCAGGAAGTTCTCATAATCGTCGTTTCGATTCGGAGCAACGTGAACGAAGTGTATCACCGCCAGCTTCGGTGCTCCGGTGCGTTGAGCCGCGAAACTCAAATCGGGTCGCGTTCGAATGATAAATCTGCGAACGCTATTTACGAGACTACCTGCTTTGGTTTGCCACGCGGTCATACCCTGTGCGCCCAAGCCTTTTTCAAGTGCACCAGGACCGTCGAAGTCCGCGAATTTTGCCACCGGAGTCACGAGCACATATTCAAATGCGTCTCCGGCAGCACCTGTACTCTGCCAAACTTCACGCCACTTGACGCCACCCTTCTTGAGTGCTGGGTTAGTAGTGTTTTTCATGAAGTTCTGAAATTCGACCACCATGTCAGGCTTGACGCTGACCACCGTGAGAGAGAGGAATTCCGGTGTGGGTGCCACTTGGGGAGTTGGGGTTTGCGCGAGCGCCTGTGAGTGCGCAGCCATTAGGACCAGGGTCGCACCGCAGAATGCTCGTAGCAGTGTCATCGGTGTTATGTGATTCATACAACTTTCCTTCTTTCTGGGGAAAAAGGGTTTGGGACGGAGTGTGACAGGGCTCACACATTGTGAATGGAGTTACTTTCCGGTACGAGATGTGATGCGTTACTAGAACGCAACTGCTCTTCAGAAGGGATCTTTTACACCTGCGCATTCGCGCAAGAGTGGCTGCATTCGCTTAATCCAGGGCGACAATGCGGTGATGCTATACCCCGCACTGTGGTGCGGTCAACGATCCTGGAAACGACTAGAAAAATAGTTCATCAATTTAAGTCGGTAACAGAGTGGTTGGTTTCTTTATATCACGATTCGTGTTCGACAATTTCAGCTCAGCAGCGCTAATCTTTGCACCATGATTATCAAACACTTCACGATCCTCTGTCTTCTCGTTTTACTGGCAACGATCTCTTCGGCACAAACGCCCGAACCACCGGACGTACACGTCAAACTATCGCTCGCCGAAAACAAAACCGTATATCGCATCGGTGAACCTATCAAGTTGGTAATGGAGTTCACGGCGGATCGTGAAGGCTATGTGATTGAGGTCTTGCCTGACACAGACGGGCCGGCGTCAGACACGATTAGCGTTTCACCAGAGATGGGAGTGACCCAGTGGTTGGCTGAATTGACGGACAATCGGTATTACGGACGGTGTGTTTTACAAACTGAAAAGTTGGGCTCACCGAGGCGACTCGAAATTGTTCTTAACGATTCGCTGCGATTCGATAATCCGGGTCGCTACACACTAAGTGTCAAAACCCGCCGCGTTAGCAGGCGCACTACCGATGTTCGTCAAGCGTCAGAACCGCTCAGCTTGTCGACGAACGTAATCAGTTTCGAAATTCAATCAATGAGCGAGGCAGATGAGGCAAAGGAGGTGAAACGGCTTTCGGATCTTCTCGACGCTACGCGGAATTCTCGTGACGTTGAGATCGCGAGGCGCTTATCGTACCTGACTGGTGATCCATCAGCGCGAGAAAAGGTCAGGCGTTTCCTCGATTCCGAACAACAATCTGACAACAATGGTGCACAACTTCATTACGGCCTATTTATCGCACGGAATCGTGGTTTGGTGCTCAAGTTGATTGAGGTTGCCATGCGCGATCCGACCACTCCAGTGACAAGCCAAATGCTGTGGGCGGCAATCAGACTGAGAATGTTAATTACCTATGGCGTCAGTCCAAAACCTGTAGTACGACTATCGCCCCTCAGCTTGCAGCCTGAGGAGGAAAATCCGCGAAACCGTGAGATTCGCGAGGCTTATCTCACCGAGTTAGCGGCAGGTTTAGGAAAGCGAAGCGGGACCAGTCAAACAGTAACGGCACTGACATTATTCATGGTAACGCCGCCGGGCTCACTGGCTGAAAGCGCGGGTCTGGGTGAAGTGCGACGCATTCTGGTCCAGCACTTCGATACCTTGCATCCTTACAGTCAGGAGTGGCTCCTGAGTGCGCAGTGGGAGCGGATGCGTGATGTGTCTTTGGTTCCGTCGCTGAAGAAAATGCTTGCGCCGGCGAGTACAGCGTCAAAGAATCTGCACGACAGTGCGCTGAAGCGACTGCTCGAAATGGCGCCGGACGAAGCGCGGTCCTACGTAGTTGCCGAGATTCTCGATCCTGATTCGTTGGTCGACCCTCAGATTCTCGGGGCGTTGAAAGAAGAGTCGCTACCTGAAGTTGATGCCTCGTTGTTAGAGCAGATTCGCAAACTGGCGCAATCAGCGGACGGTCTCGCTCAGCCGTTTTTGAGATCGAAAACAGCGGTGCTGGTCCGTTTTGCAACGGACAACATCTACGGAGAGTTGATGCAGTTGTACCAACAGTCGGGTAATCTGCCTCGTGATGGCCGCGCTGCCTTGCTCGCGTATTTCGCGAAGCACAATGATCGTGAAGCCGGCCCCCTGATTGAGCAAGCGGTGGCGGAGTTGAAGCCTGGTGAATATCCGCAGATCCTTTCGGACATGACCGCGCTTTATTACTCGGAGTCGATGAGTGTATTGCTGAAGAAGATTGTGCAGACGGATGATCCGGCGCTGGCGAGCCACGCAGCCTATCTGATCGGCATACACGGATCAGCAGGCGATGAGAAGCTGCTTGAAACGCGACTCAACCGTTGGCAAGAGCAGTGGCGCGATCGGATCCTGGAAGCCGACGCGCAGCGGCAGGGTCAAATCGAGCGCGAATTGATCTATGCGCTGATCAACGGCAAGTCGTGGAAACTAACCCCTGAACGCGTACGCGAGCTCCAAACGAGTTGCGCGACACAGCTATGCAAGCAGAGCAATCTGGTCCAGCAAGAGTAGTTCTGCGAGATCTCAATTATTATTCCGGTGGGTGATGGTTGGATGGACCAGAGGAAGGTTTGCGCAGCACGCGCAGGCTCATCAGTTAAAAAGTTTGACACAACTCACCACGGTATATAGACTGCACTCCTTCGGCCCATTCACTGCAACTGGTTTGTTCTCTCTAATACCTGTTGCTAACTCTCAACTTTTCCTAAAAAAGGAGAACCACGTGAAACTTGTTTCCGTTTTTTCTAGCCACCGTCTTGTATTCAAGATTCTGACCCTTGCCATTCTACTTACGGCCTGGGTTTACGCGCCTCCCCGAGTAGCTGCTAATCCCTTCGCCTGGTGTGAAGAAATGGGATGTGTCGAATGGGACGCTCAAAATGGATGCACCGCAACCATGTTTTGCTGCTTGTTCAATGATGGTGGGACCATGTGCTGGCGGAACGGAGTGCTAGTCAATAATTGATCGAATGTAATGGACCATGCCACCCCGGGGAGGTTGTCTCGGGGTGGCTTACGTACTCAATTTTGCGGCTATGATCAATAATTCCCATTCCATCCTTTCGAAACTGGTCTCCCACGTGTGTTTGTTGGCGCTGCCTTTTTCAACTCTGGCTCAAACAAGCGCGGAAAAGAAACCTAAGGCCACGGTCAATGAAAAGGAAGCGGCTAAAATCAGTGAGACGCTTTCGGACTCACAACGACGTGTTTTTGCAATCTCACTCATAACTTCGCTCGCTAACGAAGCGCGCAACTATCGTGACCCAGTCCTCCGGCCGCGTGTGCTTGCGCGTGCCGCCGATACTTTATGGGAGGCCGACAGCGATACGGCCCGGACGTTGTTTCGCCGGGCGTGGGAAGCCGCCGAGAAAGGGGACGCGGAGGAATTTACATGGAAAGCTCCGGAGGGTGTACCGCCGAGAGCTGCTCAAATGGTTGCTGGTTTGCGACGCATAAGCGGGTACGACCTACGAGTAGATGTTTTAGCCCTGGCGGCGCGGCGTGATCAAAAACTGGGTGAGGAGTTCTTAAGTAAGCTGAAACAAGATGCTATTGATGAAACGTCTCAGCCCAAAACGAGTTCCAGTTCCCAAACTGCGACCGACAACTCGGAAGCCCTGTCCAAGCGGCTTATCCTTGCAAGCAGGTTGCTCGATCAGGGCGAGATCGAACGAGCGCTGGAGTTTTCGGCGCCCGCACTGAATCAGGTGAATGCGAATTCGATCGGTTTTCTCTCCAAGTTACGGGAGAAGAGGCCAGAGTTTGCAGACCAGAGATTTGCGCTGCTGTTAACTCGTGCTGAGTTTGATCCTTCGTCTGATGCAAACACAGTCTCCGGTCTGTCTTCTTACGCTTTTACTCCTGGTTTTTACGTAACCTTCAACCCGGATGGCAGTGCCCGCTGGAATCAGCCTGAGCAATCTACAACGCCACTGAGACCGCCCAATTTGCCCACAGTGATTCTGAACAAATTCTTTCAGGTGGCTGCGACTATTTTGTTAAGACCAGTACCATCAGCTGATCAAGACTTCACTTCTTCCGGACGAATCGGAAAGTACATGGTAGTTAAGCGCCTGCTACCCCTTTTTCAAAAACACGCGCCCGATACGGCCGTGGCGCTGCAATCGCAACTACAAACTTTGGGCGACGGACCGGGAACTGGGCTGAGGGATGAAGCTCCTTTACTAACACAAGGTTTTCAGTCGGATGAAAAACCCGGCAGCGTGTTGGACCGAATGCAGGATCGGCTGGACCATGCAAAGACTTCTCGGGAGCGAGATCTGATTTATGCGGATGTGGCGGCGATACTGGCGAGCCAGGGCGATGTCCGCGCCCAGGACTTTGCGCAGAAGATTGAAGAGTCTGTTCGCCGGGCCCAGGTACGTCGACATGTGGATTTCGAACTTCTCCGATTTGCTCTTCGAGAGAAGAAGATTTCGAAAGCGATTCAGCTTGCCGCGAGCGATGAACTAACTTATCCCCAGCGTGCCTGGGCCTACATGCAAGCGGCACGGCTGGTAATTGAATCTGAACGCCAGCGCGGTCAGGAACTGCTGGAAGACGCTGCAAATCAGGCGCGGTGCATCGAGCCTGAAGATCCTAATCGCGCGCGGCTGTTGATTGGTGTGGCAACAGTGTTCTTCACTGTCGATCGTATTCGAGCTTGGGAAATCATGGGCGAAGCTGTCAAAGCCGCAAACAACTCTGAGAAGTTTAACGGTGAAAATGTGGAGCTTCAATTTCCATTCGCGGCGAAAAGCGGTCTCAGGATTACGTCTGTCGGCGGAGCTGATTTCGGCCTCTCAGGTGTGTTGCGATCCCTGGCTAATGACGATTTATATCGTTCAATCGATCTGTCTAAAAGTTTTAAGAACGATGCCCCACGTGCCGTGGCGGTGTTGGCAATTGCCGGCTCGCTGCTGCAAAAAGTCGAGAAAGCGGTTGAATAGGGAGAAGGCGCATCATGTCAAAGAATGTAAGAGCCAATATAGATTTGGGAATTAATATCGTAATAGCGATCGCCATCGTCGCCGTGGCCGCAGCAGTGGTAAAGCGCTACGTATTTTCATCAAGCCCCGAAAACCCACCGCGCATCGCTAAGGGGGATCGGCTGGAGGTGCCGAACGTCAACTGGGAACAGAACGAAAAAACTCTTGTCTTCTTTCTAATGAAAGATTGTCGTTATTGCCAATCCAGCGCACCCTTTTATCGGCAGTTGCTTGCAGACGCTTCGGAACGAAACGTAAAGGTGATGGCAATTCTTCCCAACTCGTTGAAAGAAGCAAAGGAATATGTTCAGCATCTTGAACTTCCTATCGACAATATCCAAACAGGGTCGCTTGCTTCCTACAAGATTCCAGGTTCTCCATCAGTATTGTTTGTGGACCAACAGGGAATAGTAAAAAGTGTTTGGCTTGGGTCAGCGGAAGGTCGAGAGCAGAAGATGCGGGACGAGTTAGTTGCTTTATTTGCAGCCGAAAGCCGTTAACCATATTTCGAAGGCGCTCTATTCAATCGATAAAGGGCAGCGCTGACTAACGTACGGACGATGGAGCAAGTTCACCTTTGACACGCGTCCGGATGCTGCGATTCATCAATTTGTCGTACCAACACCGAGTAAAAACGCCTGAGGTTGGGCAAGGCCAGGTTGTTACGACAACGTAGTCCTACACCTCAATTGAAGTCCTTCCAACGTAGAGCTTGAGTCATTGTTCCGACCCCTCAGCAGAATCACGCGCGCAGAACCGAATGGCGTTTGAAGTTGCCGTTAATATCAAAGAATCGTGAATACATTCCATCGCGCTTGGCGTCGCGACGCGAAAGAGTTTCGGTTTTAAAGTGGTCTCCAAAAAAGGCACGACAAGGTGTACCAGTATTGTCGGGCTTCACAGTTTCACGTAAAAACTTGTACCAGTCGAAAGTGATTTCGCCCGTAGGCTCTACTGAAGCGACGACACAAGTTTCTCCAACGGGTAAATTATTTGCCAACGTAGCTTGGAATCCCGTCGTGTCCAGGTCGTAGAAAGCGCCACTGCCATACATCGCAGCGTGCTGGCGATTGTGGCAGTTGTTGAAAAGATAGGCCATTATTTTCGTACTACGAGAATTTATTTATGGCATGGAACCTAAAACAGAAAGTGCAAGACCACATAGTATCAATAGGGCTTGGCCTAATAGTGCTCCTATTGCTAGTAGTCTGGAAGGCGGTTGACCCTTCAGTATGGGATAGAGTTTCGGAGGCAGTACCAAAGCGAGCACCATGGGCACTGCTAGCATTGGAATTGATAGCAATAATCGCGTTAGCGGGTTCATTGATCAACCACCGGAGAAAAGGCCGACAGCAAATAATGGAAAGCGCTATGCATAAGCGCTTTGGTGTTCTCTGGGATGATTAGCTTAACCCTCATTGTCCTGCCGACCAAACTCTCATGAGACCTCGCGTACACGCGTCCAATCGAGATTACGACATTCTTATGTGCCCAAAATGTGATCATACCTACCCGTTACGAGCCGAGGATATGTCTTCACTTCTTCTTCCAGACGCAAAAACCCTCTTACGACAAGGCGACGATCAGCAAAAAATGCTCAAGCAGTTTGGCGTCCTTTGGGACGATAGTCTGAACCCACATTGTCCTGCTGATAAAACCCTGCTTCACCTTTCAGGTCGCGTAGTGGCAGAGGGAAGCCGCCTGCTTATGACATATTGCAGTGCCCTAGGTGCAGCGCCGAAATTCCGCTTTATGGCGATCAGGGACATCAAGTCCTATTCGATGAAAAGAATATTATTCGGGATCTTGAGCACCGGGGAATCATCAAGCGCTAAATAAATTCTGAATCTCAGATAGGACACTACCAATTGGCTCCGTATCTACGCGAGATCAGTTCCTGTGTGACGAATTCCGCGCCTCGGATGCCGGTCTTTCCTCGGTGTGCATGAGTGCTCATGATCTCTCCGAAGATATAAAGAGGACGTGACGTTCAATGCCTTACGCGAATCGCTGAACGTGAGGCTTTGGTTTCCATACCGGCGCTGGTAATCAGCGAGTGGTCTGTTCCGGCAACGCTTTCCACATACGCGGCAAGTTTGGTCAAGCCATGGTCCAGCCCTTGCTTCGGCGTTTTCCTGTGTCACAACCCGTGTTAACACTTCTGATTTCGCGGCCTGGACCAAAGCAAACGCTTGTGTGAGTTCGTCCAATGAGGACGTGATCTCTGTCAAGGGCGGATTGGGATTCGGAAAGCTAGCGTTGTTCGTCATCGCCGTTACGATCTGCCGTCCTTTCGCTAATTTGTCAGTGATAGAAAGGTTTTTCAGGTTGAGTCTGGTTCTGGCCATCAGTTTTCTCTTGGTTGTTATGGTCAATGGGGAGACAATTTGGGAGTAATTGCTCATTGAATAAGTTCCACAGCGTCTTGAACTCCGCGAATAGCAAGCAAGGTTGGCCCGGTTCAGTCTTGAACTGGCGCGCTACTGTCTTGAATGACAGCGAGCCTGTCTGCGTTTTGCCGAATTTGCACATTGATTTCGCTGATCAAGTTTTGAACTGACTGCGTTCAATCATGTAGTTGCGGAATTCAATATTGAATTCCGCCAACATGAATTGAATCTGCTCGATTCAAGACAGGATTGCTTTGCTCCCGGTAACTTTCCTGTCGATTCACAGAGCTATTTATCTGGTGCAAGGCATCAACGCGCGAAGAACATCAAAGACGCAGGTGAATCGAGATTGCGTGATCTCGAGTGTGTTCCTATTTGCACTTTCTGTTCTTGCGTTTGGCTTTACACTGGTCACACATCTCGCACGACTTAGGTTTGATTCGTAGTTTGACTTGGGCCAATGGCGGCAGTGGTTTTTGTCATGGTGTTTTGTGCTCGTGTCAGAGCCATGGTTGAAAACACAATGGAGGGACGGGAGAAAATCAAAAAAGCACTGGCGGCAAGTGCTTTTCATTTTGGAAAACCTAAAGCGCGGGTAGGGGAGTGGTCGCGGAAAAGTCCTTAGAGAATTCTAAAAAAATTTCTTAGAAATAATTTTAGAAGCGGGGGGTGCGCAGCCGTGTGGCGGTGTGCAGAAAAGGCTGGCGCACCCACCCGCTATCGCAGGTGGTACTGACTGTGTCCAACAGTGGATCGTTACTTGGAGGCAAAGCCCTCAGGAAACGAGCGAACTGTCGGCCAACAACTCGCCTTCGACTAGCGGAAGCTGAGCGTCAACCATTCCATACAGGTTCAGTTCAGCACAGCGTGTGAAGGCGAAATGCTTCGCCGTGTTCGCGAGTAGTTTGGGATGCGCGGAGGTTTCCAGCGTTCCCATCAAGACGAACATTGCGGCCGCAGCTTCATCCCCAGCGCGACAGATTATCTCGGCCAATGCTTCGATCTTTTCTTCGCGCGAATCGGCTTCGTTGCTTTCTTGCGTTTGCGAGAACTCGGTCGTCTCGATGATCTTTTCGCCGGCATCGGCACGCCGTACGAGGTCAGGAAGTAGAGGATCGTTGATCTCTAGAGCGTAACGGATAATGCTGCGTCATTGTGGATCGATCGATCTGTCGTATATGACTGACTGAGCGCGCCGTCTTAGTGCGTCGCTGATTGTGATTTGAATTGTTTCGGTTTCGTGAGGTGTTTCTTCTTGCGCTGATGCGCTACCATGCGTAGTCATAACTTTCAGCCTTTCTATAGAAGGTTGATTGTTTAGGGTCGATTTTGTGTGTCACCACAAGTCGGCCCGCTTCTTTGTGTGGAGGCGTGACTGGACCATAGCACAAAAATTTTCGTTTGTGTGAGAAAAAGTAATGTTGACAAGATGAGGTCGATATTCGCTTAAAAATTTTATTTTTGAGTGTTCCAATCACCTAAATACTCTCGGTCGTATTTCCCCTTCGTCATCATTTGCTCACGCATCTTTATGAAATTAGGATCGTCAGGCTTTACCGTCTTGATAAGCTCTGCCCGGTCTTTGAAAGATCCCTCAAATCCGCCCGGTGTCATTGTTAGTAGAACTTTGACCGGTACCTTCCCGAGATTTCCTTGTGCGTGCGGTGTTCCGTGAGGGATTAAGATATATGAGCCGGCAGGCAACTCATACGTTTTGTCGGCAATTTTGGCGGTCAGGACACCTTCAAGCACATAATAGGCTTCGTCCGTATAGATGTGCCGGTGAAGGCGCGTCTTGTAGCCGGGCTTTTCCGTTAATTCGACAAGTGACCACGCACCATTGGTATCCGCGCTCGAAGCTAAAAACTTCACCGTTCCCGCGTCGTAGGTGAGTTCATCAGGTTCACCGGACTTGAGCGCGATGATTTTGGGTCTGTCTTTATCTTGCTGCGATTGAGCGATATCAGACTTGGTTTGGGTCTCTGAGACTTGTCCAGCGCTAAAAAATAACGCGAAACCAAAAAGCACCAACAATATTTTCTTCATAGAGTCACCTTAGACTCTTTGACGCTCGAATACAATTCTCTGCATGAGCACTTCCAACGTTGAAAATTTTTGCCACAAAAAGAAATGCCGCGACGATCATCGCGGCACTTCGATTCAGTTAACGTTTGGCTTCTGATTAGCGAGACTCAAGGTCGGCCAAAGATATCGCCAAGGATGTTGCCGAAGCCCCCATTATTCCTGCGGTAGTCGCCGTTGTTGTTGTAACCACCATACTGGCGAAATCCTTCCGCATAGCCCCTCACAAATCCATTTCTAAATTGCTGCGAACGAGCGTCTCTGAAGTAATGTGAACGCTGCGGGTTATAGCTCTGGCCGCGGCGAGCATCACTCGACCCAGTGCTCAAGCCGGCCTGGTATCCCTGGTTCAGCTCAATTTGAGCGCCGTTGTTATAGCCACCATAGTTCCCGTAACGACCATTGCGATCATATCGGTCATAACGATCATCGCGTCGACCGCGATACCGGTCGTCGTTGCGATTCCGTCGCCAATCTCGATCCTGCCGCTCACTGCGACTACGATCATCACGACGCCATCGGCCGTCATTGCGATCCTGCGCTCGTGCCGTTGTGCTCGAGATCATCCCGATTCCAAACACTAATGATAAGGCTAAGATTGCTCCCCCGATTTTGTTCCTGTACCCGATTCGTTTCATTAATCTTGTCTCCTTGACGTTCAACGATGGCAAGGTGCATTCCACCCTCCTGAAACCATGAATCAAACTGTTCTAAAGGAGTTAGCGTGTTGTGGGAATAAAGCTATACTCGCATTTGGTGTATTGATCACTCAGATGAGTCCGGAGTCCACGACTGCCTCATGACCTACTGAGGCGAAGAGCGCGCAGGCTTCCGTGCCTCGATCTTCTCTCCCACTTCGATCACCATCAAATCCTCCCCGAGTTCCAAGGGCCCTCCGTATGTCTTGCGCGTCGGTGGAAGTAGATCCTGGTCGGTGGCAGTCGGCAGGCAGATGTGCGAATACACCGCCAGCCTCGGTTTCGTCCGCGCAAACACTAGCCCGGCCTCTTCAGGAGTAGTGTGATATGCGACGATCTTATTCGCGCGATCTGGAGGGACGCCCGCACGCTGTAAGGTTTCCGGCACAAACACTTCGTGGACCAACAAATCGACCCCTTGGGAATGCCGGATGAGATTTTCAGAGACGCGCGTGTCGCCGGACAGTACGACCGAGCGGCCGGCATAATCGATGCGGTAGCCGAACGCTGGCTTGACCGGAGAGTGATCGACTTCAAAGGCCGTGACTTTCACGCCGCCCTTGTTATAAATAACTCCCTCACTAATATCATGGACGAGGAGCACGACACCGTCCGGAGCAGCGCGATCGTTAACCTGACGAATGCTGATGTCATACTCGAACGCCTGCTTGAGGTGGGAAATCATTTTACTGGTACCCAATGGACCCCACACTTGAAGAGGCACATTGCGCCCTGGCACTATCAGCCATCCCGTCAACCACAAATCCGGAAAGCCAACGATGTGATCGGAGTGCAGGTGAGTGAGAAAAACCCCGTTTACATCCTGCCATCGCACCTTGATCTGAGTCAGGCGTTGCAGAGCGCCGCGACCCGCGTCGAAGAGTAGTTTCTGATCTCCGGCTTCCACCAGAGTGCTTGGCCCGAAGCGGTTCATGACCGGCGGTGGACAACCGGTACCTAGCAAGGTAACTCTGATCCCGTTGACTTGCGCTGCGGCCGGGACAACCGCCGCCGCAAATAGTGCCACTGCAATTGTGCGAAAAAAGATGGTCGAAATCACGCTGTTCCCCCTTAAGTTGAAGCCTAACCACTGGGTGTGCTGAGTCGAATGAAAGCGACTGTTGTTTCTGTGTTTTCACTGAATTCTGCCCCAGGCACTCGTCTTCCAATTGTCGATGGCATTTTCAGACAAGATCCATGGAGGCAAGGGCATTACCAAATATTCTGAAAGCGCCGCGACGTACGGTTCGTACATTTCCCGCAGCTCGCTCAATTTATGTTCCGCATCGGTGAGGTCTTCTGTAAAACCTGAATCTGGTCGGATGATAGGGAGCAGGCGTTGAAAGTCGGCGGGTGAGAGTCGAGCTTTGGACGCGTGGCGCTTTGTGGGCGCCGTCCTGAAAACTTGAGCGATATCGACAATCGCATGACGCGCCATCGCAAATGTAAGACGCGCTTGCCAGGCCGAGGTCCCACCCATGCCGACTATTACCAGCGCACAGGTATCGAGAATCGTCGTCATCGCCGCCAACCATGATTGATTGTCATGCTGCGAACGGAAGAAACAAAGTACTGGATAAGAGAGATGACTCTCCATTAATTCAGCGGCCCAACGCTCCCAACTACTGAGGAACTCATTGAGATCCCTGGCGCTGCTGCTTACGTTATGACGGCGGAGTAGCTCTGCTGGACTGGAAGGTGAACCAGCTCTCTGGTCCAGGAGCGAGATGTTTACTTCACGGTGCGAGAAGGCTTGATACAAAACCGGCAGGTAGCCGATGACTATGGCAAGCATCGCGAATCCCGTACCTGCCTCCACCACTGCCAGCGCTCGTCCGAGTGGTTCTATGGGAGTGATATCACCGTAACCCAGCGTGAAGAAGTTGGTGCCACTGACATAAACATAGGTCCAGAAGTCGATAACTTCGGATGTCCTGAGTTTCTCACTCAGTGACCACGATATGATTGCGTAACCGAAGATCACTCCGGCAGCCCAGAAACTGAGTAAGAGAATTAGTGATAACGGTCCGAAAAGCCCGAGGTATTTTTCGCGTTGTTTTCGCGATGTCAGTCGTTGCGTGAAGCCGGACCAGGGCCACCAAATTGATCTGTAGAAGAGACTCGTTAAGCGCAGGCGTCGAGTGACGCGACGCGGCAGAATGATCGTTTCAAAGGCGTCCCATAGAACTATCAGGATGAGGAGCACACCCAGAAATGCCACTACGCGGAACATGTTTGATTATTCGCGCAGGTAATGGCAGGTGTATCCGTTGGGATGCTTGCGCAGGTAGTCCTGGTGATAATCCTCGGCGCTGTACCAGGTTGCCGCGGGCTCTATACTCGTAGTGACTGGCCGCTTCCAGCGTCCCGAATCGTTGACACGCTTGATGACGCGTTCCGCGATCTCCCGCTGCTCTTCCGTTTGCGGAAAGATCGCTGACCGGTATTGCGTTCCGACGTCGTTGCCCTGGCGGTTAAGAGTCGTGGGATCATGCAGGCGGAAGAACCAGCGCTCGAGAAGCTCCTCGAAGCCGAGGACAGACGGGTCGAAGGTTATGCGAACCGCCTCCGCATGTCCCGACTTGCTGTGGTGCGTGTCCTCATATCTTGGGTTCTCGAGGTGCCCGCCCGTATAGCCAACTTCGGTATCGATCACTCCGGCAACATCGCGGAGGATGTCTTCGACGCCCCAAAAGCAGCCGCCGGCGAGCACCGCAACCTCAAGCTTCTTCTCGACCGGTTCAACCTCTTTCTTATTCATCAATTCAACACTGGCCATACATATCTCCTACTCAGTTCGCTCGGGTGGCTGCCGCACATTCATCCTGGACCTTTGTAAGGAAGATTGTGCGCTTTTTTGTCTTTTAGGGAAACCCCAGATCGTACGAGCCGACAATCACCCAATCGAGTTATTTGGGCCGGAGATCAACGTGGTCAGCTTAGTTGTTTTCCCTCGCTTCGATTTGTTCAATCAGTCTTTCCGGCTCCGTCTCCTCACTTAAGGCTTTTAAGTGTGGATCTTGAGTCAAGTCAGCACCTACCTTTGCAGCGATGGCGTGCAGCATGACGATCATTTTGGTGTTTTCCTGTTCGCTCAGCAGGTTCAGTTGAAGGTCCAGGTGGCTGCGTCTTTCGCTAATGCGACTGTCGAGATTCTGACTGATCAGAATAAACGTTGAGAGAAAGATCGCTTCGAGGGAAACGATGAGTGTCAGGAAAGTAAAAGGAAAAGGATCGACATGCCGTATGCCCGGAGCCAAATTCAACAGAATCCAGCCGCCAAACCAGACAACATGCACCCATACAAACGTCATGCTGCCGCAGAAACGCGCGATCTTCTCAGCGATCCGATCTGTCGGTGTCCGCTGATTTCTGGCCGCTTCTTCAAGTCTCGTTATGGTCTCGACATTTTGTTCTGTCAACTGCTCGGCAGATTTACTAGCCTCCCGATTTCCGTTAGGAGGTCCAGCGGGACTAATTGATGTATGGTTTGACATTGATCTCCCTTGTCGAGCCGCACTCAAATGAATCACTCCGAACGTCGATTTGCATTCAAGCCCTTACGATGCAAACTCGATGCCTGATTCTGTTGCGGTTAAGTTATTTTGGCTTGCGATGACGGTAGGTTCAGAATCGCTCCACACCTGTTGGACCAATCCGCGGATCAACTACTCTGATTATTCGTTCGCACCGGCAAGCGAGGACTTGCGGTTAGGCTCGTCCTCGCTTGTTTCCAAACCGACTATGGCGTGCGGTTGCCACGTCCTCCACCGCTTGTCTCCTGACGACTGCTGGGACCATTGTGGTAGTTCGGGTAGGCCGGACGCTTCGTCGGCTTGGGCGGGTTTTTCTGAAGCGCTGCCATCGCCACTTCAACCGCCTTTTCAAGTTGCGGATCGCGTCCTTGTCGCCAGGCCTTCGGATCCATCTCCACCTCGATGTCGGGCGAGACGCCGTGATTCTCAACCTCCCACTCGCCTTCAGGACTGTAGAACGCAAAGTGCGGCGCGGTCACCGAGCCACCGTCTATGAGCACCGGATAACCGCCGATGCCAACCAGCCCGCCCCAGGTTCGCTTTCCAATGAGTGGACCAACGCTGTACCGCCGGAACATCCAGGGCATGTAATCGCCGCCACTGCCGGCATACTCGTTGATGATCATCACTTTAGGACCAGGGAGCGTACCGAACGGTTGGCGGAAATCATCGCCGTCGCGCACTGCCCAGTAGCTGTTGAGCGGTTTCCTCAGGTAGTCGATGATGTAGTCTGCCGCCTGGCCGCCGCCATTGAAGCGCTCATCAATGATCGCACCCTGTTTGTGAAGCTGCGCAAAGTAGTAACGGTTGAAATTAGTGTAGCCACCTCCCGCAGTATCCGGCAGCCAGACATAGGCCAGCTTGCCGCCGGTCATCTGATCCACTTTGCGACGATTTCCCTCGATCCATGCCAGATTACGTAAGCCGGTTTCGTTCGGCACTGGCACGACCGTGACTTCGCGCGAGCCGGCGCCGTCCGGGTTCGGACCAACACGGATCACGATCTGCTTGTTAGCGGTGTTCTGGAAGAAACTGTGAATGTTCTCGCTGGCCGTAAGATTGCGGCCATTCACCGCGAGCAGATACTCGCCCGCTTGCACGTTCACGCCAGGTTGCGTGAGCGGCGCGCGCAATTGCGGGTTCCAATTCTCACCATCAAATACTTTGGCGAAGCGATAGCGTCCGTTCTCGATCGTATAGTCAGCGCCCAGCAGTCCGCCCGGGACGCGCTTCGGATCGGGCACGTCGCCACCCTGTACGTAAAGGTGACCGACCGTCAGCTCGCCCAACATTTCCTGAAAGAGATAACTCAGATCAGCGCGGTGAGTGAGCGCCGCGAGGTACGGCTCGTACTTCTTGGCAGTGGCCTTCAGGTCGAGACCGTGATAGTTCGGGTCGTAGAAGTAGTCGCGCTCGATCCGCCAGGCCTCGTTGTACATCTGTCGCCACTCCGCCCTCGGATCAACATAGACCTCCATGTCCTCGGTTTTGATCTTTCCTTCGCCCGGCTTGAGCGGCTGGGTGGTGGAAGCAATGAACCAGTTGTCACCCTGACGGAAGAGCATCTTCTCTCCGTTGGCTGAGAGCTCAAAGGCGCGAATACCATCCACGACTTTTTCAAACTTGCGCTTCTCCATGTCGAACTTATGCAGCGTAGCTGATGGCGGGCCCGGTGCCGGTGGTGGCGCCTCGATGAGGAAGACCGCGTTCGTTTTGCCGGTAGCGAGTCCTATGAAGTTTCGCGCTGGAATCGGTAACGCCAGGATTCGTTGGCTGATACCGTCAAAATCGACGTTGACTCGCGGCGGTGCTTTCTTCTCATCCGGCTTCGCGGTCGCTGGCCTCGCTGCGGCGGGATCCGCTTTCTGCTCGCCTTCAGCCGGTTTGTCACCAGGTTTATCACTCGGGGGCGCTTCCGGCTTTTTATCTTCGGCGATTTTCTCTTCATCGCTTTCCGGCGCCAGCGGTGAAGGGTCGGTCTTCTTCAAAACGACGACATAGACGCTGCGCGTCACTGAAAACGGATTGCTCGACATGTCAAAGCCAGAGAGCCTTGGTCCGATGTCAGTGCTGGCCATGAAATAGATCTGCTTGCCGTTCTTGTCGAAGGAAGGCGAACTAGCATCACTGAGCCCGTCAGTTATCTGGCGAGATTTTGCTTCCTCAAGCGAATAGATGAAAACCGCGCTGTACCACGACTCAAGAGGTTTGGTGTAGGTGATCCAGCGGCTATCAGGCGACCAACTGGCGTTGAAGCCAAAGCCGCGTCTGGAGGTGTCAACTTTGACCGGCGTACCCTTATCGATATCCACGTACCACAGGTTGAGCCGCTTGTCGGCGTAGGAAATCTTTTTGCTGTCCGGTGACCAGGTTGGCGCGTAGAAGAACGATGGTGGGCTGCCGAGGTTGATCTTCTTGACCTCGCCCATCCCGCTTTGCTGTCTCAGGTGCAGCGCGTACTCTCCCGACTCGTCCGAGAAGTACGCGATCCATTTACCGTCGGGCGACCACGCCGGGTCACGGTCGGCAACGCCGGTCGTATTGGTCAGGTTGCGCACGTCACCTTTTTCGGCGGGTACGGTGATAATTTCGCCGCGCGCCTCAAAGAGCGCACGCGCGCCAGTGGGCGAGAGGGCGGCGTTCAGGATGCGATCGCCAACTTTCTCGTACCGCGGCCGCACCGAGGGGATATCCCCGTTAATGGTAACGGCGACCTTTTTGGTCCTACCCGAATTCAAATCGTAAAGATTGAGCGACCCGAATTGTTCGTAAACGATCGTGTCTGGACCACCGCCAGTTGAGACTGAAGCCGACTTGATGTCCAGGCCCGGATTGTTAACTACCTGCGATACCTTCTTCGATCCGGTGTCGTAGGAGAAGAGCGTAATTGCGCCGTCGCGGTCAGACAGGAAATAGATCTTGCGAGCGTCTCCGGTGGGCCATATCGGGTTGAAATCGTTTGAGTCAGTGCGCGGGATCTTTTCCACGCTCGAATCGCTCAGGTTAGCGATGAAAACGGGAGTTGCCGTCCCGCCGCGATAACGCTTCCAGGCATTGAACGACCGTGGCAGCGGCACGTAGGCCAGACGCGAGCCGTCCGGTGAGTACGAACCCTCGTAAGCCATCGGGAGCGGTACCGGCGTCGGGTAAACTCCATCAACTGCGATCGTGAAGAGCTGTGCCGTGCGTCCGGTTTCGGCGCTGCGGCCTGAGACAAAGAGCACAGATTTTCCATCCGGCGTCCAGCCCGCTAGTTGATCTGCTCCCGGGTGATAGGTCAAACGCCTCGGCACTCCGCCGTCCGCCGGCATGACATAAACGTCAACGTTGCCGTCGTATTCACCCGTGAAAGCGATCCACTGGCCGTTGGGCGAGAAAAGGGGATTGAATTCGCGGCCCACACCTGTTGTCAGGCGGGTAGCCTCGCCGCCCTCACGTCCCACCGCCCACAAATCGCCGGCGTAAGAAAAAACAATGTGCGTTTTGTTCAGCGTGGGGGTGCGCATCAACAGCGGGTTGTCTTGGGCGCGAACGAAGGATGTCGCGATCAGAGTGAGTGCAACGGTCAGGATTAGTTTTTTCATTTCAACTCCTATTTAGAAGGAAGGGAAGGTCCGGACTTAAGCGTAAGCGCTCCGCATCTATAGAGAAATCGCTCCGGGTAGTCAAGCCGATTTTTACGAATAACAGCTCTTAGGATCGATTTAGCATTTTACGCAGGTTGTAGCCGGTCCGGAAAGATGTCGTAACAGCCGCCATTTATAGCTGTTTGCCTTAACCTTACCCAGAAATATTTTTAAAGTCTTTGTCATAAGGAGTTGGGTCGGCAGATCCTTGCTCGCACTTAACGTTCAGTAATTCTCCAGGAGCTTGTCATGAGGCTAAAGAACAGCGCACCTTGTGTTGCTACATCCTTATCGCTCGTTTTGCTGTTTAGTACGCTGGTGGTGCCGTGTCAGGCGCAAAATACGGTCGACAGAGTCATCATCATCAATGCAGAGCAGCCAAACATCTGGACACTGGAACAGGCCCATTACCTGTTGGCCCAGATGCACAGGCGCAACCTCGACTTGAAAGCGAAGAGTCTGGAAGATTTGGATCCGAACGAGATTAACGGACTAAGGTTTGACGTGATGCGGATGCTGATTGAGTTCGGTGCTACCTTCAATCAGGCTGATCTAATGAGTAACCGTCTCTTCCGGCGAGATCAGGAATTCAATTCTCAACAGCGCGCCAGTCTCACGAGTGAACGAGATCGGCTGCGCCAGGAATCACTCTCCCTTACCGGCGAGATTGACGAGCTTGAAACCAAAAAGGCGGATGCCGAATCGGAAGAAGAAAAAGCACGCCTGGACGCAAAAATAACATCCAGGAAAAACCGGCTCGCGAGGGTCGATAAAGAAATCGAGAACGTAAATAGCGATTTAAAGTCACTGAACGTCTCAGCAGGGGAGCTCAAGGCCACCACCGGCGGCGCAGAATTCGACCCCGAAAAGTTACCGAAGAGTATCTTTGATGATGCGTTCAAAAAAGCGGCCGCTGCTCAGATCGAGAAATTCAACGAAGCCCCAAAACTGAACGCCGCGCTGCGGCTGGATAATTTTCTCCAACTGCAATACGAGATCATTGCCAAACAGCTCTCGCTTCTACGTGACGAGCTCGGACCCGGCGAGCGCCTGCTCTTTCTCGAAATGCCACAGACAATCAATGTTGCGCATCATGAAGCAAACAAGAAGTGGGCGCAGTCATGGTGGAGGATCGCTGGATACACGAAGCGAGAACGTTTGGACACACAGCCAGCTCCAACCCCGACTCCAGGTGCGTCGCCATCACCATCTCCGCGCGCGCTCAACCGGCAGCCAATCAAGACCTACGACACCCTTACCTCGATGGTGGGAAGCAATGTAATCGCTCTACCGGCAGCGCCAAACGCAAGAGCTATCTATTCGGGGGTCAATGCCGGATATCGCGACGTTTTCGTTAACTTAGAGCAAGATGCCTCGAACGGGGCTCTTAGCTCGTTCTTACGTACACGGGGCGCTGTTCTTTCGAACCCGCTGGTACGCACCGTCGAGCTAATTCCGCGCCAAAGCTCCTTAAACGTAAACGATATGAATCTGCAGGTTCGCGCCGGCGCATTCAACTTCGTGCTCTCGACGCTATTCGGTTTTGGCTCTCAGCTCAAAGTTCAGCGGCAGCGTGAGCAGTTCACGCAATTTGTGCAGCAGGAACTCTATTCCTCCGCATTCGGCAAAGGGTCGCGAGAGTTTGGCTGGACCTTTACTCCGATGCCCGGTACGGACCGGCTGCAATCCGGCGTCCGCACCACCTACGCGATCGTGGTTGTCCCTGACGATGCAACCTCACTTGTGCTCGAGGCTAACGGTTGTTATTTCCCGCGGTCCGCCTACCAACCACGCAACTTCGATGAAACCAAGGATCGAGATTGGAACGCGACCCACCGAACTAGCCGCAATTGCGGTGGACAGCAGACGAAAGCTTTCGTAGTCCCGATTCCAACTGCCACAGTCGAGGGCACCAACGAATTCTGGGTAAATCGAATCGATTATCAGCCGGTAGGAAAAGGTAAACAAATCGTCGTGTTGATATCAGGCCAGAACTTTTCCAGTCAGATAGGGGTGCTGATCAACGGGATACCGTTGCGTCATTCGATAGGATTGGCCCAGCCTTTGATACGCGATGACAGTACGGCTGGTCGCCTCACGGAAGAAGACTTTAAGGAGTCGGAAATACAGGGCCACATTGAACGTGTTGACACAAACAAAATCGTATTCGCGTTCAAGATGCCGGCGGACTTTGAGGGCACACCAACAATCACGCTCGTGGCTCCCGGAAAAGCGATCGATCTCAACTGGTTAACCAACATCAGTATCAACGACGATCGCGAGCCGGCCACGCTAGCATCCGCAAACGCCAATCCCTGTGGAACGAGTCCCACGCCCGGTTGTGTGCATTTAGCAACGCCCATGTTTTCCGGCGAGCCTCCGCCCGAGTTCCGAATCGATAGAGTCGAAGCCTTTCGCAACCCCGGCCGTCAGATGAATGTGCTTATCACGGGCTCGGGCTTTAACCGTGTGCAGACAGTCTTTGTTAACGGCTATCCGCAATCTACCGCATCAATAATTTCACCAACATTGATAAGCGCCACGAATATACAAGCTCCCCTCGACGATAACGTTCAGGTCACCCTTGTCGCTGGACACAAGACATTAAACGCAGCAGCAGTCGCAAATCCGTTGCAACTGAAAATCGATAAGGTGACTGTCGTCAGTTATGAAGAAGCCGGCAAAGGAAAGTCCGGAGTGTTAGTCGTCAAAATTGAAGGCAGGGGCTTTACGCGTGACCTTCTATCGTCGCCCAGGAAGGTGCGTCTGAATGTCGCGTCGTCGACTGAGGCCTTTCTGACGATCCCGAATCCTAACCAGACGGAAATAGTCACGCTCCGCGATCGGAGCACAAACATTTCTGTGAGTACGGTTGTTGGACGTAAACCGCCAGAGTGAAGATTACGAAATCGAATCTACGGATAAGTTGCACGAAAATATGCGTTGCGGTGTTTATGAGGTGAAGATTCGAAATTCTTAAGCGGGAACTGGTCCCCGAGAGATCATCTCATGCAAAACTTACTCCAGGACATCCGTTACGCCATTCGCAGTCTACTCAAACGACCTGGTTTTGTTGCCGTCGCTGTTGTCACGCTTGCATTCGGTATCGGCGCGAACACCGCGATCTTCTCGGTTGTCGATGCCGTGTTATTGAGTCCTTTGTCCTTTCCGGAACCAGAGCGGATTGTCGTCGTTGACGGTACGAATCTTAATTTGGGCATACCTGAGGGTGGGGCCACCTCAGTCCCTGATTTCGCTGACTGGCACAGTCAGAGCTCGTCTTTTGAACAGATCGCAGGATTCGTAACCGGGGGATCAGTGCTCGTCACTAACGATGAACCGGAGCGGGTGCGCGGCACAAGTGTAACGGCAGACTTCTTTCCTCTATTTCGTACCGCACCATTGAAGGGTCGCCTCATCCAGGCTGACGACGTTAAGGAAGGAAATGACTATCCCGCGATAGTGAGTTATGCGCTCTGGCAACGACGCTTCGGCGGAAGCGACAGCGTGATCGGATCGAAGGTTCAGAGTAGTAACTTCAGCATCACGATTGTTGGCGTTATGCCGCCGGGGTTTGATTACCCGACTCAAACCGAAATCTGGTTTCCTTTACCAATAGATCCTGCCAAAGAGAAGCGTTTCAATCGTTTTCTTAACGTGGTTGGTCGGCTCAAACCGGGTGTCACTATCCAACAAGCGCAATCAGAAATGAGTCTCATCAACGAAAGGCTGGCTCAGAGCTATGTTGAATCTAACCGTGGATGGAATGTCAAACTAACAAAACTGCACGATCGACTTGTCGGTAAGCTACGTGCTTCTCTCTGGATTCTCCTTGGCGCGGTCACGCTCGTGTTGTTGATCGCCTGTGCAAATGTAGCGAACTTACAACTCGCGCGCGCGACTTACAGGCAAAGAGAGATCGCCGTTCGAACAGCTCTGGGCGCAAGCAGGTTTCGCATCGTTCGACAACTGCTTACGGAGAGTGTGCTGCTTTCGATAGTGAGCGGAGCGGTGGGACTGGCGCTGAGCATTTGGTTGACCAAACTCCTCGTTTCTATCAGCCCGCCGAATAGTCCTCGATTTGAAGAGATCGGTATGGACTTCAGAGTCTTCGGTTTTGCTTTTGCCGTCGCGCTCGTAACCGGCGTCGTTTTTGGCTTAGTACCCGCTATTCAAACTTCCAAGATCGATCTCAATCAAACTCTCAAGGAAAGCGGTCGATCGGGATCTCAAGCTCGACGTAACCGAATTGGCAGCGCGTTGATGGTTTCCGAAATTGCACTTTCATTCATGTTGCTTGTGGGCGCCGGTTTGCTAATCAAGAGTTTCATTCACTTACGCGAAGTGAATCCGGGCTTCAATCCTTCAAACATGCTTACACTGCGCGTCTCGCTTCCTGCCGGTAAATACCAACAGGGAGAACCACGCCTGCAGGTCTACCGGCAGCTTATTGAACGAATCAGCGGCGTGCCCGGAGTCGCGTCGGCGGGTGCAGTCACCCAGTTACCGCTGCGCGGAGATACCTTCAATCTCGGCCGTGGATATCTGCGGGAAGGGGATCCGCAGACATCTGAGGCCGCCGGCAATGCCAATTTTCTGAGCGTAACGCCGGCGTACTTCGACACGATGCAGATACAACTTAAAGCGGGGCGTGGCTTCACTGAGCGCGATACGAACGATGCGCCCAAGGTCATGATCGTCAACGAAACTATGGCCCGTAAACTTTGGCCCGGAGAGAATCCCGTCGGCCGAAAAATCTGGGTTTGGTACGATGAAAAGTTTTTCCGTGAAATCGTTGGTGTTGTCGCCGACACACGTCTATCCCTCGACACCGAAGCGGAGTCTCAGATGTATGTACCTTTTGCGCAGGATGCAGGGTGGGGCACTCTTTCGCTTGTCGTAAGGACCAAGGGTGACCCCACGGATTTAGCCGGCGCGGTCCGCACCGAAATAAGAGCTGTCGATAAGGGGGTTGTAATCTACAACGTCAAGACATTGGCTGACGTTGTCGCTATAGCGGCGGCTCCTCGTCGGACACCAATGTTGCTGCTCAGTTCTATTGCTGGTGTGGCGATGTTGCTGGCAATGCTCGGAATTTATGGTGTGACTGCTTATTACGTAACCCAACGTACTCATGAGATAGGAGTGCGCATCGCTCTGGGCGCGCGAATGAGCGACGTACTCATGCTCGTGCTATCCCGTGGAGTCATCTTCGCGTTAATAGGTATCGCAATCGGTATGGCAGGCGCGTTTGGTCTAACACGCTATCTCAGCACGCTGCTTTTTGGAGTGCAACCCCTTGATCTGATGACGTTCCTTGGCGTCGCTGCGACATTAATTATCGTGGCTTTGTTGGCGTGTGTAATACCGGCGCGAAAGGCGGCAAAGGTCGATCCGTTGGTGGCGCTAAGGTACGAGTAAAAGGGAAAAATGAAGACACGCACTAGGTCGTTTAGGAGTCTGTGCCCGGCTGGTTTGTCTAAGTCTCGCCCCACCTTTCTCAGGTCGTAGATGGCAGGGTGGCTGCTCGAGAGAGAAGCTCGTGTGGAATGTTTGATCCGGTAACCAACAACACCACACTTCGTCCAGCATAAGCGGCGGGGTTCTGAAGATACGCTGCGGTCGCAGCGGCGCCCGCGGGTTCTGCAACTAGATGCTCTTCGAATAAGAGCGCGCGGATACCTTGAATCATTTCGTCTTCTGATACCAGTCTCACTTCGTCAACCAACTCGCGGATCTCACGGACATTGGACTCATTCGGCACACATGTCGCTAACCCATCGGCGATCGTGTCGCACGTCTCCGTCGTGACTACGCGGCCTTCCTGCCACGATCGGGCATACGCTGGTGCTTGTACAGCCTGCACGCCGACGATTCTCACGGCCGGATGACGACGCTTTGCTTCCGCCGCCACACCTCTGATAAGCGCAGTATCTCCCATCGGTACGATCATTACATCCGGCGTAGGAAGCTCATCAAGGATTTCAGCGGCAATCGTTGCAGTGCCAACCGGGACCAGATCAACCTCTGCGTCGTTTAGAAAATAGTAATCGTGTTCCCGCGCGAATGCCGCCGCCGCATTTCCGAGCGATTCAGATTTCCACTCAACCTCCATGATGCTGGCTCCGAGCGCAACGATTCGCGCACGCTTGATTGGGTTGGGAGATTCGGGCAAGAAGATCGTTGCGGGAAGTTTTGCAAGTTGTGCAACGTAAGCGACGGCCGCACCATGATTGCCTGTGCTCGCCGCTACCACACCTTTTATAGATCGTTGTTCGAGGTTCTTCATCAGCGCGTACAGCGCCCCACGTGGCTTGAATGATCCAGTCGGCAGTTCCGTCTCGAGCTTTAGAAATATGTCAGTGTCCGTATCGCGCCCGATTCGGTCTGCTCGCACTAACCGTGTGGGCCTAAGAAACGCTTTCAATAATTCGCGTGCATCGTTGATTTGTTCACTAGTGGGAATCATCCTTTATAGATTACACCGATGTCGCGATGTCGCGGGTGATTAACTAACAATTAAGACAGGGTAAATATAATTAAATTGCCGGCGATTGTTGACTATGGTAGAAAACCGGTTCGTTCTTTAGATTGCACAAGTTCGTTGCAAAAAGTGTCGTGGCGATTTAAGGCAACTTGCTCCACGTAAAAAACTGCTAAAGAGCTGGCTAGGTACCTTCGGTCTTAAACGGAACCTCGCGCACTCTGAGGCGCGGGGATTTTTTATTTTCCGCACTCGCTTTAGAAGTTTGAGCCTGATCGCCACGCAGTTTATTGGGGGGTTACTGCGTTGGCTACTACCAAAGATCAATACACAACTCGTCCGTTTGACGACCCCGGCATTAGCCGCGATTACAATTTCGATACGCTGGCCCTGCATGCGGGCACGTCTCCTGATCCGGCTACGGGAGCGATCCTTACTCCCATCTATCAAACCACTACCTACCGTCAGGCCGCCGTGGGCCACGACAAAGGGTTTACCTACAGCCGTTCACACAATCCGACAGTCTCGGCTCTCGAGGCCAGATTAGCCGCCCTTGAAGGAGCGGAACTCTGTACCTGTTATGGAACGGGTCTGGCCGCGACGACTGCACTATGTCTTGCGCTGCTGAGCGCCGGTGATCGAGTGGTGGTGTCACAAGCAGTGTATGGCGGCACCGTCCGGCTGTTTCGCCAGGTGTTTGCTAACTTTCGCGTCGACGCCCAATTCGTCGACACCTCTGATCAGGAGGCGCTGGCACAGGCCCTTCGGACGCCGGCGCGATTTCTTTTCATTGAGACTCCCGCTAATCCGACGCTGAACATAACCGACATTCAGTTAGCCTCACGTCTCGCCAGAGCTGCCGGCGCATTGTCGGTCGTTGATAACACCTTACTGACACCGGCGTTGCAGCGACCGTTCGAGTTCGGCGCAGATGTAATTCTGCACTCGACCACCAAATTCATCGAAGGCCATAACGCCACCATCGGCGGCGCATTGATCACGCGCGACGCGGAGCTGCACGAGCGCTTCTTGTTTGCACGCAATGCGATTGGCGCAATTCAATCTCCCTTTCCAGCCTGGCTTACTCTTCAGGGAATCAAGACCTTGCCATTACGAATGGCTCGTCACTCTCAGAACGCGATACGCATTGCCCAATTCTTGACGGATCATGACCGAGTCACGAAGGTGATCTATCCCGGTCTCCAATCGTTCCCGCAATTCGAATTGGCGCAGCGTCAACAAAAGACCGGCGGGGCAATAATCGCATTCGAAGTGGCCGGCGGGGTCGAGGCCGGAATCAGATTGATGAATTCAGTCAGACTATGTGCACTGGCCGAAAATCTCGGCGCCGCGGAGACGCTGATAACTCATCCAGCGTCGATGACCCATGCCGATGTTCCGGCGCCACAAAGACAGGCGGCCGGCATAACTGAGGGATTGGTGAGACTGTCGGTAGGACTTGAAGATCCGGCGGATCTAATCAGGGATTTGGACCAGGCACTTTCAAATACGAAGTAAATCTTATACAGGAAACCACTAGTCATGACGCAGAAATCCAAGCTGGTTGTCTTGAAATTCGGTAGTTCGGTCTTACGAAGCGAGGACGATCTACCAAAGGCAGTTCATGAGATCTATCGGCACTGGCGTGACGGCGCTCAAGTGATCGCCGTGGCGTCGGCATTCGGTGATACCACTGACCAACTGATGCAGCGCGCAGAAAAAATCTGCGAACGTCCGGACGAGTCGGTCCTGCCAGGTTTGCTGGCGACGGGTGAGGCTGTCGCATCGGCCCTTCTGGCCCTGGCTCTCAAGAAGGTTGGCATTCCCGTGCGTCTTCTTGATGAGATTCAGGCACGACTGCACACAGTTGGTGGCCATATCGACGCCACACCGGTCGAGGTTGATACTGTGAGATTAATCAACGAGTCTCGGCGTGCCGTAGTAATCATTCCGGGATTTGTAGGGCGTGATGAGAATGGCGAGCGCGCGTTGTTAGGCAGAGGGGGTTCAGACTTAACGGCGCTCTTTCTCGCGCATCACCTGAACGCGCAGTGCGTGCTGGTAAAGGATGTCGATGGCGTCTACACCAGCGACCCGGCCGTCGGGTTGCCGAATGCAGCGCGTTTTGCGCAAGCAAGCTATGCGACGGCCCTACGATTGGGCAGTAACGTTGTACAGATGAAAGCCCTGCGATTTGCTGCTGACAAGAAGCTTCGCTTTACCATCAGCAGCATCGGGGCGCAGTCGCAAACAGAAGTTGGGCCATTCGGAGATCGGCTCGACGGCTCCGCGTTTTCTTTACCTCCATTGCGCGTCACTTTGCTTGGTTGCGGCACGGTCGGTGGCGGCGTCTATCAAAGGCTGGCTGAGTTGCCAAACCTGTTTGAGGTCGTCGGAGTCGGCAGCCGCACATCCAAACGAGCATTGGCCACAGGGGTTCCGGCGCACTTGGCTACTACTGATATTGATGAACTGCTCGAGCGAGAGAGTGATGTCGTCGTTGAGCTGATCGGCACCACCGAATACGCAGCGAGCCTTGCTACCACCGCCCTGACTTCTCATCGTCACTTCGTCACCGCGAACAAAGCTTTGATGGCCGTTGAAGGTGATCGACTCTGTTCGCTGGCCTGTGACTACGATGTGACTGTTAGCTACGGCGCGGCAGTTGGCGGCGCGCTACCCGCTCTGGAGGCTGTCGCAAGGGCTCGCCGGTTTGGACCAATTAAATCAATCTCAGGAGTCTTGAACGGAACTACGAATTTCCTACTCGACCGAATCGTCGAGGGAGTTTCCTGTAAAGAAGCGATCGCGGAGGCCCAACAATCAGGCTACGCGGAGACAAACGCGAGCTTTGATCTCGACGGCACCGATGCGGCCCAGAAACTCGTTTTGCTGGCGAGAAAAGCTTTTGGCAAACAGATAACTTTCACCGAGATCCAAAGGGAGGGTATCTGCGAAGCCGATGTTGAATTCGTCCGGGACGCCCGCCGGCGCGGATGCACAGTTCGATTAGTGGCGAACTGCAGTGGATCACCTGACGGATTGACAGCGAGCGTGAAGCTAACGGAATTGCAGCCTGGTCACCCCTTAGCAAGGGTTAGAGGAGTAGAGAATGGACTGATTATTGAACCCGAACATAGCGAACCCATGAGTATCTATGGTGCGGGTGCGGGGCGATGGCCAACGACCGAAGCCGTGATGGCTGATCTCTTTACTCTGAAGCGGAAACAATCAGTGAATCGCGCGGAAGAGTTCGAACGTCTGGAGGTTTGTGCATGAGTCTGAAGTTTTCGACGCGTTGTGTGAGGTTAACGAAGACCGAAGATCCATTTGGCGCGGTGGCGCCACCCATCTATCAGACCGCAACATTTCGCCAACCGAGCGCGCTGGAATTTGGGGAGTATGATTACACCCGGAGCGGCAATCCGACTCGCACTCTTCTTGAACAACAACTGGCGGAACTCGAAGGGGGCGCCTACGCGTCAGTGTTCACCAGCGGTATGGCTGCTATCACGGCGCTGACCAGAATCTGCGATCGTGGGGACGAGCTCATTGCCGGCGACGATCTCTACGGCGGAACCGTGCGTTTACTGGAACAGGTGTTATCTCGGCAGGGAATTACCACTCGCTATGTTGATACGACCAACCTCGAAGCCGTTACCAATGTGCTGTCGCCGCGCACGAAATTGATTCTGATCGAAACACCAAGCAACCCACTGCTCAGAATCAGCGATATTTGCGGTCTGAGTAGGATTGCGCAGGCAGCAAATGTGTTACTAGCGGTAGACAACTCCATGATGTCGCCGATTCTGCAACGGCCGTTGCAGCTTGGCGTCGATGTGGTGATTCATTCGGCGACGAAGTTTCTGTGTGGACACAGTGACGTAACGGCGGGCGCGCTGATCACCAATAACCTAGACCTGCACGAACAGATTGCTTTTCATCAAAACGCAGAGGGAGCAGCACTGGCGCCATTTGAAGCCTGGTTATTATTGCGCGGAGTAAAAACACTGGCGCTGAGGGTGGAGCGACAAGCAGCTACAGCCAGGAAGATCGCGCAGTTTTTGAAGGCGCATAAGGCAGTACGCCAGGTTTACTATCCCGGATTAACGGATCATCCGGGACATGATCTTCATAGAACCCAGACCGAAGGTGACGGAGCAGTCGTTTCATTTACCACTGGAGACGCTGAGTTTTCCAAAAGAATAGTAGAAGCGACTGAGCTCTGTACGATTGCCGTCAGCTTTGGTGCGGTTGGCTCGACCATCAGCCTCCCCTATCACATGTCGCATGCCAGCATTCCGGGTTCTCTGAAGCGTAGCCTCGCGCCGCCCGCCGATCTGGTGCGCCTTTCCGTAGGAATCGAGGATGCGGACGATTTGATCGAGGACCTCAATCAGGCGATCAAAACCGCATCGCAGTTGGATCGGGTCAATACAGGGAGCGGTAGCGACCTGGTCCTACGATGAGTTCAGACTTAAAGTTATTTAAGATCACTTAAATCGAATTCTATTGATCAGTTGCGATTACGCGCTTAGATTCACGATTAGTCGTTAAGTTGAGAATCATGATGAAACGCATCCTTCCGTTTGCCGGCTGTTGTCGCGAGTGCTGTTCTCAATGCAGTTCGAGAGACAGATCTAAAAGTCGGAGGGATTCAGGCGGTGGTCAAAAGGAAGACGGACAATCAGATTCAAATTGAGGCAGCAAACACGCCCCGGCCGGCTCATCCTGACCTTCATACTCACAACAACAATCAAACAGGGATATTGATCGTCGGTCACGGCAGCCGTCGTGCCGAAGCCAATGAGGACGTGCGTCAGGCCGCACGAAGCATTGGCGAGCGTGGCGGCTTCGCTCTAATAGAGCCGGCCTTTCTCGAAATCGAGCATCCACGTGTTGCCGAAGGTTTCACGCGACTCGCAGCACAAGGCGCGCGCGAAATCATTGTTCATCCCTATTTCCTCTCGCCCGGAAGACACACGCGCGGGGATCTACCAAAAGAAGTGAGCGAAGTAGCATTGCTTCACCCGGATGTTGGGTATCGCATCACTGAACCATTGTCTGCACATCCGCTCGTGATCGAAGCCTCAATCGAACGCATTCGGGAAGGGAAAAATACTTCACCTCGCGATAGACACAGAGCGGCGGGTGGCAGAGTCTATCTCGTCGGCGGCGGGCCCGGCGATGTTGGGTTGCTGACGTTAAGGGCCTGCGAGCTCCTATCGTCGTGTGACGTGGTCCTCTATGACTATCTCGTTGACGCGGACGTTCTTCAGCTCGTGACAAACAACGCCGAGCGGATCGCTGTCGGAAAGATTGGCGGCGGCCATTGCACCCCTCAAGCCGCAATCAATCGACTGCTCATCGAGAAGGCGCGAGCTGGCAAGCGCGTCGTGCGACTGAAGGGTGGTGATCCCTTTCTCTTTGGTCGCGGCGGTGAAGAGGCGGAGGCGCTTTCCTATGCAGGCATTCCTTTTGAAGTCGTGCCGGGAATCAGTTCCGCCCTCGCGGTGCCGGCGTATGCCGGGATTCCGCTGACGCATCGCGGCTATTCATCTTCGGTGGCCGTGCTCACTGGTTCTCATGCGGTTGATGGGGCACTCGACGCGCGCGCCTTTTCCAGTCTCGCGGGCGCCGAGACGATAGTTGTTTTGATGGGCTTGGCTCATCTGCGTGAGATCGCCGCCGAGTTGATTGTCTCCGGTAAGAATCCCGCAACGCCCGCGGCAGTGATCCGCTGGGGCACGTACGACTCGCAGCAAACGGTTGTCGGAAGTCTGGAATCGATTGCCGACGACGTCGAGCGCGTTGGTTTGCGCGCGCCGGCAGTCATCGTGATCGGTGATGTCGTTTGTTTGCGCGAGCGGGTGAGTTGGTTTGAGAAAAGGTTGACTGAAAGTCACCTAACAACTGCGTTTGCATGATTGGCTGAGGGGCTTTGCACAAAAAGTCATTTGGAGCGAAGAACCGCAAATCGACTTTTAGTGCAAAGCCTGGCTGAGGAATGAATGATGGAGGTTGCTGAGCTGGCAATTGATTTCAACGTTACCGACGAGGAGTTGAAGGCGATCTCTCATGAACTGGAGTCCGAGTCGCCGGAAGCAATTCTGCGCTGGGCGCTCAGAACGTTTGGACCAGACGTGGCTCTGGCCACTGGCTTCGGTGCTGAAGGGTGCGTCCTCATTCATCTAGTTTCGTGCATAAGTAAAAACGCACGCATCTTCTATTTGGATACGGACCTTCTGTTTCCTGAAACGTACGAGCTGCGCGCGCAATTGGAGACGCTGTATGGCGTGCGGATCGAACAGCGCGCCTCGCGACTTTCGTTGAGTGCCCAGGCGGAGCAATACGGTGAGCGACTTTGGGAGCGCGAACCAAATCTTTGCTGTCGTTTGCGCAAGGTGGAACCGTTGCGGGAAGTGCTGGCCGGACTGCGGGCCTGGATCACCGCCATTCGCCGCGACCAGACTCCAGCGCGTGCCAGCGCAGAGGTTGTCGAACGCGACCGCAAATTCGGTTTGATAAAGATCAATCCTCTGGCGAGGTGGTCTACTCGTGATGTTTGGAATTACATCAATGAGTACGACATTCCTTACAACCCGCTTTATGACAATGGCTACGCTTCAATCGGTTGCGCGCCTTGCACGACGAGGATTCAGATCGGCGAAGATGCGCGGGCGGGGCGTTGGCGTGGCATGGTGAAGACTGAATGTGGTTTGCATCAATAAACGTGTCAGGGAGCCATCGGATGAAACTAATAAAGCCTCATGGAGGCAAACTGAGGAAACGGAGAGGTTTTGATGCCTCAAAACCAGGGGTCGAGCTTGGACCGGGTCAGTACCACCTGCGGTAGCGGGTGGGTGCGCAGCCTTTAAGCCCGCAGAGATGAGCTAAGTCGCCACACAGCTACGCACCCACCCGCTACCGCAGGTGGTACTGACCCGGTCCAAGTGCAACCGCGGACTGTTGAGGCAAAGCCAAACGAAGACCGCCTCCAAACAACGTGCGGGAAGGTGTTGTTAACAATGAGTGTGATTGAATTGCAAGACAGCCAGTCGCTGACGGCGCCCGTTCAGGCTCGAGGTTCCGACGTACGCGACGAAATCGCCTGGTACGAAGAGCAAATTAAAAAGTATCGCGCCGGCGAGTTAGACGAAACCAGGATGCAGAAAGTCCGTCTGCACTTTGGGACGTATGCCCAACGCCAGGAAGGCGTCCAGATGCAGCGCATCAAGATTCCGGGCGGACTCTTAACTGCGGATCAGCTAGTGCGGTTGGCAGACGCGGCCGATCAGTATGGGAGCGGCTTCATTCATTTCACGACCCGCGAGGATGCGCAAATCTATTACGTCAAGCTCGAAGAAGCTCCCACCCTGTTGCGTTTCCTGGCCGAGGCGGGGGTTACCACGCGCGAAGCTTGCGGCAACACGGTGCGCAATATTACCGCCTGCTATCGTGCCGGCACTTCAGCCACCGAGTCCTTCAATGTTTGGCCTTATGCTGAAGCGCTATTTCGCTATCTGGTGCGAAACAAGTTCAATCAAAATCTGGGACGCAAGTTCAAGATCACCTTCGAAGGTTGCGCTGAAGATCATTCAGCACTCAGTATTCACGACATTGGCTTCTGGGCCACCACGCGCGAGCTGAACGGAGAAGTCAAGCAGGGATTTCGAGTCTATCTCGGCGGAGGACTTGGGAGCACGCCGCAATTGGCACAGCTCTACACAGATTTTCTTCCTGCCGATGACATCTTCAATCTTGCAGCGTCAATCCTCCGACTGTTTGACCGGTACGGCGAGCGCAAAGCCCGCATGAAGGCGCGCATGAAGTTTCTGATTCAATCAATGGGCTGGAACGAGTTTGTCGAGGCGCTTGATGAAGAGCGCCAACGCCTTGGAGCGATTCGCATCTTCGATTCTCCGCAAGCGCAACGCGAGGCGCCACCGAAAGTATTAAACTCCAATGGCTTTAACTTACTTCATCATGGCCCGAGCGACGCGGAGTTTCGCGCCTGGGTGCGCGACTCGGTGATCGCACACAAGCACGCGGGATTTCGCGGCGTGCACGTGCGTTTGAAGCTGGGTGATGTTACGTCTGATCGTGCCCGCGAATTAGCTGAAGTAGCCCGACGCTTTTCGGCTAGCGAACTGCGAATTTCAATTGGCCAAAACATTTATCTGCCGTGGGTGAGAGAAGCGAATCTGGTAGATGTTTATCAAGCCCTCAAACGCATCGAGTTGGGATATTCGGGCGTTGACACGGTCGAAGATGTAACAACCTGCCCCGGTTCTGATACCTGTCGCTTAGGCATTGCTTCCGCCAAGGGTCTTGGCAGCGCGATCTCGAGTGCATTCAGTAATGGCCTCTCTCAATATGGAGAACTGGCGCGAGAGCTGAAAATCAAAATCTCTGGCTGCCCGAACGGTTGCGCTCAACACACAATTGCCAACATCGGTTTTCACGCGGCAGCGCTCTCCCACAACGGCCGCACCGTTCCGGCGCATTTATTGTCGCTGGGTGGCCAGACAAATCCTGATTCAGCTCAGATTGCTAAGCTCATAGGAAGATTCCCGGCGAAGAACTGCGTCAAGGTAGTCGACATTCTGCTGTCCTTATATAAAGAGGAGAAGCTGCCGGAGGAAGACTTCAACGCATTCGTTAGTCGAACCGGTGAAAACCACTTGAAAGAAGCTCTCGAACCGCTTCGCTCTGTCCCTTCATTCGAAGAAGATCCATCGTTCTACCAGGATTTCGGTCATGAGAACGAACACTTCGCAGTTCGGGCCGGAATTAAGGGCGAGTGTGCCGGCTCGTCGGTTGCGGAGTCCGCTCCCACCATGACCCAGGCCCGTGATTGGTTGTCTCAAGCCGAAGCTTTCATCTATCACAAAGAATTCGAGCACGCGATGTTAGCAGCGTACGAGGCCGCCGCCTCGGCCGCGCGAGTTCCGCTTTACGCGCGCCTTGTCGATCCTTTTACCGCCGATGAAGCCCTCTGGGAATTTGAGAATCTGTTTGTCTTGTCTGGTAAGACTGAAGGTGAGTGGCAAAACGTCTCATCCCGGTTTATCGAATTAAAGAGCTGCGAAGCGAATGAAATGACGGCGCGAATGCTCCAGGATGAGACCACGAGATTCATAACCTACTGCACCAATTTTCACCCGGTCTAACAGCGGATAGCCCTGTTTCTTTGCTCACGTATCTTCCGCCGTTGCATCGCGCTAGTTGCTTCTGAACGCTGTTGAGAAGTGGGCGTCTTCGAGATGTTCAAGGTCGGCGCCAGAGCTAGGCTGAGATCAAAGAAGGTTCTAGCCGCCGGCGAGTATCGTTCACCTTTCAGCCGCACCAGCCAAAGGTCCCAGTCACTGCGAACCCCATTAACACTCATCGCTACCAGTTCGCCCCGTTTGAGTTCTTCCTGCACACACATTCGTGGAACAAACCCGACACCGAAATTCTCAATCACCATTACCTTGATAGTTTCAATAGCAATGTTCTCAACTCCCGCCTGAAAGCGAATTTCGTTCTGCGCGAATGCTTCCGCCAGCCGCTGGCGCAACTTTGATCGTGAGCTTTGAACTATCAGGAATTCATTCGCCAGGTCCGACACTCCGACTTCTTTCAGAGAGGCGAGTCTGTGATTAGGGTTGGTGATCAGAACCAAACTGTCGCGTGCGATCAAGTGCCTTTGATAGTTAGGTTCATCTCCCGCATCGCCTATCAATGCCAGGTCGATTGTCTGATTTGATAGCGCGGTGAGTAGTCGCTCGGAGTTTCCACAAATAATTTTGGTCTTGATATCGGAGTGAGCGGCATTGAAGGGTCGTAGTAGTGAAAGAAGGAGATAAAGACTGGTACTCTCATGCGCCCCCAGACGCAGGATCTCACGGCGGTGTTGGGCGCCATCTCTTATCGCTGAGCTCGCTTCTTGCCGCAAATCCAGGATGCGTCGTGCATAAGAATAGAGCAATCTGCCCGGTTGCGTTAATTGCGTCCGGCTTCGATCGGAACGATCGAGGAACTTGACCCCAAACTCTTCCTCCAGTTTTGTCAGCGCGATACTGACAGCGGCGGCAGTTCGGAACACTCTTTCGGCGGCACGGCCGACTCCGCCTTCCTCGACGACCGCGGCAAACATCTCCAACTGTTGGAACTCCATCGGATCCTTCCTTTTTGATCCCGTCGAATTAAAGGTGTCGCTGGAAACGAAAAGGCCGTCATCGTTTTTGATGACGGCCTCAGCACTTTGAGAAAATGCAGCTTTGCTACAAGGTCGTCATCCTCCACCTCGCATACACATGCAGACCGCCATTGCGACCGCAACGCAATTGGAATTCGGACAAACTGACCTCTTAGGACAAAGCATCGATTTCATTACTCCGCAGAACTCGTAGGCCACATATACCACAGCCTTTAGCCAGCGCGCAATCGCTAATCCCCCGACCCTTGAGTGACTACACTGTCTCATTACGATAAGATCAGCGGCATTGGACCACCGGAGAGTACACAGAGAAGGTATGAGCAGCTTATCAACTACTATTGCCACCGGATTCGTTAATCAGTACACAGACTTTGGTCTTCGCGTGCACAGACTTGCCGAAGATCTCAGCGAAGAACAATTCTGGACAAAACCGCACTCGTACGGAAACAGCTTTGGGAATCTGGTGCTGCATATCACCGGAAATCTGAACTACTACATTGGCGCCCGGATCGCTCAAACAGGATACATTCGGCAGCGGGACCTCGAGTTCACGCAAATCCATGTTGGTCAAAAGCAAGAGGTGCTAAGCAAACTGGACGCAGCAGTTGATATGGTGATCACAAGTTTGAGAAACCAAACGGAGGAGGATTGGGAACAAACTTTCGATGCTGTAGGCGCTGATGATGTGAAGGATCGGTTTGGTATCTACCTGCGATGTGCAGTGCATTTTCACCATCACATTGGGCAGATGATCTATCTCGTGAAGGAGCTCACGCAAGCGAGCTAACTCGATGATTCTATGCGTACGCGAATCTTTCAGGTTGACGCTTTTGCCTCACGACTATTCGAGGGAAATCCCGCTGCGGTCATGCCGCTCGATGAGTTTTTGTCTGACGCAACGCTGCAGGCCATTGCTGCTGAAAACAATCTTGCCGAGACAGCTTTTTTAGTGCGCGACGCCGCTGATTATCGGTTGCGTTGGTTCACGCCGACCACTGAAGTGCCGCTGTGTGGGCACGCAACGCTGGCTAGCGCAGCAGTCGTCATGGAGCGTTTAGATGAGAAACGGAACACCGTCGTGTTTCACACTCTTAGCGGCCCTCTTACGGTGAGTCGGACGAATACGGGTTATGTTATGAACTTGCCGGCTCGAACATCAGAGCCGATCTCGAACGTAACCGGCTTGGCTGATGCCCTTGGCGTTGTTCCCGTTGAAGTTGTCGCGAATGCCTTCAACTACATGGCATTGGTGGAGAGCGAACAGATCTTGCGTGAGCTTGTTCCTGATATGGCGGCGGTTGCGCGCATAGATCGACCGGGAGTGATCGTAACGGCGCCAGGCAGCGGAGCTTACGACTTTGTCAGCCGCTACTTTGCGCCCGCGAAGGGCATTCCGGAGGATCCCGTGACGGGTGCGGCGCATTGTATGCTGGCACCCTATTGGGCTAAGCGACTAGGTCGAACAGAGTTTCGCGCGTATCAGGCTTCACGGCGCGGTGGTAAGATCGTTTGCAGGTTGAATGGAGAGCGCGTCGAGCTTGAAGGCGCCTGCGTTTTCTACCTCGAAGGTGAAGTGGAGATCTAAGCAATGAATCGAGGGACGTTAAGGTACTTCAGCGTGCAGATCTCAACGCCTAACCTTCACACCACTCGCGCGTGACGCAGTGGCGATACTCAAACAGTTTTTCAAGACGCGGCACAATGACGAATGGCGCGGTTAATTGCCCGATTAAACCGAGCGGTGGCTTGAATTCGATCTCGTCGCGTAAAACTGCGCCTGCGGGGTGAGGCTTAATGATGTGGCGGTGACGCCAATAACGAAAAGGTCCTTCAACCTGCACGTCTTCAAACATGTGCGGCGGATCATACGCTGTATGCTCGGCCACCCACAGCGCTGGAAAGAGACCAAAGATGCGCGACTCAATAATCGCCCGTGAACCGACAGTAAGATCGGCCGCGGCCTGTAGGATGTGCACAGACTCCCAAGGTGGCGTCAGCCGTTGAAGGGCGTCGCGCAGTTCGTGGAAAGCAAAAACACGCTCCGGCAACGCGCATATGATGCTCTCTTTGATAAAAATCTTCGGGTGCATCCGCTAAATATTCCCAAGTCAGCGACGACGTTTCCGTTCAAACTCAGCGAGCCAGTTTACTATAGGAGCGGAGTGCCTGGTCGGCAGTGATAGACTAAACTCAGGAGAAAACAAAATGACGCTTCGAGAATTCTACTTAAAACGTGCAAAGGCAGAGTTTCCAGTCTTTCTAAAAATATTCAGAGCGTTGCCCGCGGACCTGAGCTACAAGCCGGCTGAACGTTCACCTTCGGCTGAGCAACTAGTGTGGACCGTGACTTATGAATTGAAAGCGTTGATTGATGTCGTGGACACTGGCAAATCTGAATGGCAAAACATTACTCCACCCGGTCTGGATGAGATGATCGGGATGTATGAGAAATGGTCGACTGAGTTACTCGACAAGGTTGCGAAGCTGGACGATGCTTCCGAGGAGCGCAACGCCCAGTTTCTTTACCAGGGTCAGGTCGTGATGGAGAAACCATTGGTTGAGTTTCTTTGGGACTTCATGTTCGATGCGATCCATCATCGAGGGCAGTTGAGTGCGTATGTACGACCTATGGGAGGGAAGGTTCCCTCGATTTATGGACCTTCAGGTGACGACCCGGGGATGTAATCCGTCAAATTAAAAGACAAGCTGATCGCGAGAACTAGAGAATCTCCAGCCCTGCCGTTCGCAATCTGTACCCACGCCATAGTGTCAATTCATCGGGCACTATGCTTACGGCTCTCCCTCTCCTCCGTCTCCTGGCAGAGGGCATCCACGACGCCATATCGGGAAGCAGGTTTTGCAGTGAAGACGATTGCCGATCTGATGGGGCATTCAGATCCGCAAACGACGCGACGTTATACTCACACAACGGATCGAGCCAAGCGGGCCGCGGTGGAAGCGGTGAGACTAAAGCTCTGCCACGATCCTGCCACAAAAATAGAACGGCGACCGTTGCCGATCGCCGTAAATGCCTGAATTGATTGGTCGGGGCGAGAGGATTCGAACCTCCGACCTCACGGTCCCGAACCGTGCGCTCTACCAGGCTGAGCCACGCCCCGACGAGGATGGATGATAGGGAAGCAGGGCGAAGGTGTCAAATTCACCTTCCTCCTCCCTCCTTCTTCTCATCTCTCTAGCCGCGGTTGATGGTTGATTCGTCGAGGAGTTGGTTATTGGGGTCGAGGTCGAGTTTGAGGGGGGAGTCGCGCAGGGGGATTCGCTCGATAAAGAGTTTGCCGGTGGGTTTCAAGACGACGTCTCGTTTGCCTTTCGCGGTTGAGATGGTGAGGTGGATGGGGTCGACGAAGGCGTTGCCAGGTTGTGTTTGAGTCAGAACAAGGCGTAATTCTTTCTTACCCAACCAGTACCACTTCAACTCATATTGAGGATGGCCGCTGTCGTAAACCCAGCGTGCGAAGAAGGTGCGCAGGTCTTTGCCTGAGGCCTTTTCCAACGCAGCGCGCAGATCTTCTGTGCTCGCAACTGAATTCTTGTGCGACTCGTAGTACGCGCGGATGCCGCGGAAGAATGCATCGTCGCCCAGATTCGAACGCAGCATGTGCAACACCCACGCACCCTTTTGATAATTGTTCGGGTTCAGAAGGTCCATGAGATTTTCAGTGTCGCGATCGAAGATCGGCACGCGCTTCTTTTTCTCGTACGCAAACACGCTAGCCGACGCATCGAGCATGTAACGCTGAAACGCCTGTTCGCTCTCGTAACGCTGCACAAACAATCCCGCGAAGTAAGTCGCAAAGCCCTCACTCAACCACAGATCGGACCACGTCGACTCCGTCACGGAATCTCCAAACCACTGGTGCGCGATCTCGTGCGCGATCAATGTGACGTTATTAAAAGGAACGCCGTACGTTTTACTCATGTCGCCCGTCGAGTTACTGCTGAACAGAGAGCTCGTGAACACGATCGCGCTCGAGTTTTCCATGCCGCCAAAACGCGTCGCACCGACAATCAACGCAAGCTTCTCGTACGGATATGCCGCGACCTTTTCAGTGAAGAACTCGATCGTCGGGATCGCCGGCGAGAATCCTTTATGCGCCAGCGCGCGCTCTGATAGCGGCACGTAGTACGAAAGCGGCGTGAGCGCGCGCTGCGCAGACTCAACTTTCGCAAACTGGCCCACACCGATGATCATGCAATACGGTGGAATCGGCACACCTTCCGAGTAGGTCCACGTGCGCTGGCCGCTCGCGGCCGTTTCGACGTGGTCCAACCGGCCATTCGCAATCACTTCCTGACCAGCGGGTGCGGTGATGTTGAATGTGACCGTGGCTTTCGCTGACGGATGGTCCAGCACGGGGATCCAGTGATGAACGCGGTCGGGCCAGTTGTCGCCGATCGCGGCGGGCTTGCCGTCTTTGTCGTTGGTGAGAATCAAGCCGTCTTTCGGTTTGCCGTGGTAGAAGACCTCGATGATGTAAACATCGCCTCGGCTGGCGGCTTGCGGAAAATCAAAGTGTAGCTTGCCGTTTTTGCGAAGGAATGTGGATGTTCTCCCATTGAGGGTGACTCGATCGACGGTCAGATCTCCGAAGTCGACATCGATTTCGCGCGTCGGGTTGACGATTGTCAAATAGATGCGCGCGCTCGCGGACGTGATTTCGGAGAGTTGATCGTTGAGCGTGATGTTGACGAGATAATGGGTCGGACGCCAACCATCGATCAGACGTTCCACACGGGAGGCGAGGGCAATGGAGTGTAAAAAAAGAATTACTAACGCAAAGGCGCAAAGACGCAAAGGCGCAAAGGAAGATGGCATAGTTAGCGGATTCCGAGCATCAAGAGTGCTGAGCGATCAGAGACTTGTCGATCGCTGTTGAGCCACGTGTTGTATGCAACGAGCTCGTCGTCTGTGACGGGACGGTTACCGAGTCGTGCGGTTGGTGTGCGTTCGAATGCGCGATTCGTGAGCGCCATGTGTGGCTGGCGTACGGGCAAGGGCGCGCCTCCAGCCAGCCTCCGTTCCGCCGATTCGACGTCAGGGAAGAACTCGTCATAGGCGAGCAGGTGCCAAACTGTTTCCGTACCTTCGCCTTCGACGGCGAGCAGGCGCAGCAGTCCGAAACCGCTTTCGAGTTGAAAAATTAGATCGTCGCCTGGAGCAAAAGTTGACATTATTCTTAGCCGCGGATTTCCGCAGATAAACGCAGATCTGAAAAAGCTTCGAGAACTTTATCAGCCATGTGCGCCGCTGTGTAGTGCTCGCGCACGCCGCGGAAGCCGTTTGCGCCCAGCTCCGCTGCGAGGTCTCGGTCGCCCGCAATTTGGAGAATGGCTGAGGCGAGACTCTGTGGATCGTCGGGTTGGACCAGGAGGCCGCCGCCGGTCCTTTCAATGATCTCTGTGAATGAGCCGCGTCGTGGTTGGACCAGCGGCACACCGCAAGCCATTGCCTCGAGCAGTGATACGCCTTTTGGTTCGTCGTATGTGGCTGGCATCGACATCACATCCAGACGACGGAGGAACGCGATCTTGTCGGCGCGCTCCAAAACACCGCGATAGTGAAACTCATTGCCGAGACCAGCATCGTGCAGGCGCTTCTGAATGGCTTCGAGATAGGGCTTGGAATCCGGAGCGATGTAACCTGCCGCTTCCAGGCGCGCTTCGGGCAGTTCTCCTGATTGTCGCGCGATTTGATAGGCCTCGGCGAGCACGTGTAGTCCCTTCTCAGGCGCGATGCGTCCGAAGAATCCGACCGTGAATGGACCACTGCGATCAGCGTGTCGTAATTCGAAGCCTTCAGGGTTGATGCCAATCGGGACGACGCGGATCTTCTCGCGGGGAATCCCGAGATAACCGGGCATGAAGTCGGCGTAATAATCTGACACGGATAAAAACAGATCTACGTGAAGCAGATGATCGCGGATCAGATCCAGTGATTGCGTGCGGTATGGTTCCTGAAGATTGTCGAGAAAAAGATCTTCGCCTTGAAGCGTGCACAGGATGGGTACGTTTAAGGCGTGTTTTATTGGTTGTGCGAGGCCGAGCAGCAATGTGTAGGGAAGACTGACGACATCGGGGGGCGCTTCGTTTTTGACCCAGTCGATGAACTTGTCGATCTCCTTACGCTGAAATCCGCCTTCACCTTTCAGCACGGAGACAGTCATCTCGCCCAGCATCTTCGGATTGGTCGAAAGCGATCGACGGGTCGCGAGGTTCAGGGCCGTTTTCGAATCCCATAGACGATCGAGCCAGCGAGGCGTTTTGCGAAACAGCGGCACGTATTGTTCGAGATACGCGCTGATGCCGCCGAGCACGACGTGATCATTGCTGACATTCGGTTCGTCGGTAAGAGTAGGTGTGTAGACCGGCAGGAGCAGCACGTCGTGACCACGCTTCATCAACTCGGTGGCCATGGCGTTATCGCGCAGGCAGCTTCCGCAATACATCCGGCCAGCTCCGCCTGTGAGATAAAGAATCCTCAACTGAAATCCTCACACCGCGACTGCCTGCTGGAATGCTCGACGCGCGTAAAGATGATCGAAGAGATTACCTTCGTGCGGCTGGTCCCAACTGATCTGATTGGTCGGAAGCGCGCCGATGTTGAGACGATCGATACGCGATGAGGCGACGAGCTTTTGAATCAGTTTCGGATCTTTGGTGATTGCGGTTACGACGAGTGTTGGACCAAGGAGTGACGCGATCTCATTTTGATCGACTTTCAAGACACTAGCGAAGGGAAATAGAAACTCCTTCATCGCGAGCGGATGATCGTGTTCGGAGCGAATGACTGTTGGCAGCAGGTACGAGCAGTTGTTCCACTGAACGAGTCGTTCGCCGTCGCGATAAGACGCGGTGACGTCGCGCGCGCCGGGCTCAGTCAAACCCTGCTCGATGATTGCGTTGATGCGTGTCGCTACTTGCGGATCGACGAACGGTGCGAGTTGCGCGTTTTCATCATTAGCCGCACGTGGGATGATCTGCGCCAGACGTTTTGCGAGTGCTTCGGCGATCTCGTCGGCGTGCGCAGGTGTCCAGACTGCCGAAGCGTTTACGCACGAGCGGCCGCCGTTGTCAGCGATCGAGGCGACGATGATGTCGAGATATTGTTCCCAGTCGTCAACACAGTCTTCGCCGATGATGATCTTGCTGTAGCCTGGTCCGTGTATCTCAACACGTGGATCGTTGGCCCACATACCGGTAGTTGATGAGTCGCCGAATAGAAGCGAGCGGCCACAGCTTCGCAGGATCTCTGCGGCGCCGGCATGATCGGTTGGATAGAAACTGAAAGCCTCAGGAGGCGCACCGGCTTTGATTAACGACTGAATTATTCGATATGGCGTCCACGGTTCGGCGCTGCCGGGTTTCAGCACGAGTGGAATGCGCAGTGGAAACGCGGGAATCCAGAGCGAGTGCACGCCCGGCGAGTTGTTTGGCAGAACTGCGGCGAGCGATTGCGTGCGTGGAAAGAAACTTAGCGCGTGGCCGTCGAGTTCGCCGAAGCCGCGATCGAGTAGATCCCAGTCGAGATTGCGTGTGAGACCGTTGAGAACGGATTCCATGTTCGCAAACATGCTTTTGATTTTTTGCATGTTGCGGCGCGCGAGAACGTAAGGCAGACCGGTCGTCGCGGAGACTTGCTGTACGTAGTCTTCGGCTGATTGGGTCGCGTCGCCGAGGGGTAATTGATCGTCAGTAAAGTGATTGGCGGCGCGTGAGCAGATGTCGACAAGGTCGCGAGTCGAGAAATGGGAGAGAGCGTCTGTGGCGATGTTCTGTTTAGAGAGATCGCGGCGGATCAATCCTGCGTTAGCCTGGCTTACTTCGACGAAGAGCTCGCGTGTTTGATGGTGCGGGACGCGCGAGATGTCGAGGCTCTTGTATTGATTGCCGTGGCGCAAAATGGGAAGGTGAATCATAGACAGGATTACAGGATTTTCAGGATTAACAAGATCTTAGTAAACACCTTCGACGACCGTTGATTGAAATCGGGAGAAGGGGCGAACGTTGCGAACGCCGTCCCACGGATACTCGTCACAAGGCGGTTCACGCTCGGCTTCGTCGCGCTCGAGGAAGCGGGGCATGAAAAACTCCTTCGTCAGAGTTGTTAAGCGGACGCGGCCGGTCTCGCCATATCCTACAATTCGATCGGGTTGATCCGGATCGACAACTTCCACCACCGCGCGCGGCAGCGGCGGATAGTAAATAATCGCGTAGTTGTCTTTCGGATCACGCGTTTTGTGAACTGCCAGGCCCATCAATGTGTTGCCGTACGTCGGGGCGAAGTAGGCGCCTTCGAGCAACTCCTCAACCGCGAAGCGATGAAACTGCGGCGTCATCTCCGTGCCACCACAGAACACTCCGGTGATCCCCATCTTCTTGAGCGACACTTTCTCACACAGCGCTTCGAGCAGCTTCGGCGTCGTAAACAAACAACGAATACCGTCGTGCGCTTTTAATAACGTAAGTCCCTGCTCGACTACGTGCTGCTTGTACTGTTCGGCCATCTTCGGCTGGCCCATCTTGATCAACTTGATGACCCAGCGCGGATCGAGATCGACGAGGAAACAGATCCCGCCACGATGCTGCGCCAAATGCTCGACTGCAAGACGCAGACGACGCGGTCCGGTTGGTCCAAGGGAGAGCCAGTCAGCGCCGCGGGGAAAAAATTCTTCCGGCAACGTGTCGCTGAACGCTTCGTAGTCGATGCGAAAGTCGTCAATATTAATACGCGACTTTGGGACGCCCGTACTGCCGCCGGTTTCAAACGTGTAGACAGGCCGATCAGCGTAACCTTTCGGCACCCAGCGACGCACTGGACCACCACGCAACCACTCGTCCTGAAAAAATCCGAAACGCGAAAGGTCGTCGTAAGTTTGAATCTCTTTGCGCGGGTCCCACGAGAGGTTTTTGGCGTAGTCCAGCCAGAAAGGACAGCCCGTTTCCGGATCGAAATGCCACGCCACAACTTCACGAACCCATGCGTCCAGTTCGTCGGGTCTTTTAGCCACGGATAACACGGATTTGTTAGTCACGATTTATGGGATAGTTTTCTCGGTTTCTCTCATTAAGTCAGCGAAACGTGGATCGAGACGAAGTTTCTGCAGGTGCGGATCGACGCGCACGAACGTGAAACCAACAGCATGCTCGCGTTCAGCCTGCGCGAGCCAGCGAAACGCATTGTCGAGATCGTCGAGCCACGTGTAGATGATCGCGATCTCATACGCCGTCACCCAGTTTTGCTGACGCTTTGCGATGATCTCGTTCAAAATCTGCCGCGCTTCATCCTTTTTGCCGGTTGCGGCAAGCACGTGAGCGCGTTTGGCATGCGTGGTCGGGGTGTCGCCCGCAAAGCTTCGTTCCTGTTCAAACGCAGCCATCGCTTCGTTGTGCATGCCTTTCAACTCGTACGCCCAACGAAGGATCGTGTGTGCTGCGACTGCGCCCGGATCAGTCTCCAGCGACTTGCGCGCCTGGGCCACGGCCTCATCAAACTTGCCCGCCAGAAACAGTACGTTCGCGACCGCAGTTGCGATCACTGCCGATTGCGGCGAGATTTGTCGAGCGCGTTCGATCTCCGCGTAAGCCTCATCGTGACGCCCCATTGCCGACAAACTGTAAGCGTACCAGCGATGGGCCACCTGATTGCTGGGCTTCAGTTGAATCGCTTTGCGCAGCTCGCGTTCGGCGTCCATCCAATCGCGATCGTAGTGGAGTTTGACGAAACCGAGCGACGCATGCGCCTCAGCTAAACTCGGATCGGCTTCAACCGCGCGCAGCGCCGACTCTTTGGCGCGCTCCCACGCGCCTGCCGGCGGCGGCTCGACGTACCAGTTCATCAACGCGTAGCAGTCGGCCAGCTCCGCGTGCGCGATCGCAAACTCGGGATCGATCTCCACTGCACGCTCGAAACGCTCGATTGCCTGTCGCAAGCCTTCTGCTGTTCGGCGCGTCGAATAGTAACGTCCGGCAGTGTAGAGCTGGCGCGCTTCTTCGTTCTCGCCGGTCTGCGTGTCAGGCGCAGGCATCAGGATCTGCGTTGTGATCGGCGCGATGTGAGATCCAGACCTGCGTCGCTTCTCTCTGGCTGCGGCTGCGGTTTGCTTCTGGATTCTTCGATACAACGCGGGATGTCGCAGGTCGCGAAGAATTCCCTCGAAGATCGGATCGCCGCGCAACGGATCAAACTGCGGCTCGACGCCTAACCACACGACCCACGCGTCTCTGATCGCGTACGCATCCTGGAGCAACTCCAACGCGCGTTCGCGTTCGCCGAGATGCAGGTGGATCAACGACAGTTGATAAGGCGAAACGTAGCCGTGCACCGAGAGTTGGGCCAGGCGCTCCAACGCCGCCCGCGCATCTTTCGTTCTTCCCGCGGCTGCGTACGCGGCGCCGAGCGCTGCGATGTAGAACGTGCCGCCGCCTGAAAGATCCAGAGCCTTCTCGGCTGCTTTCACCGCTTCATCGAAGTCGCCCGTGTGCCGCAGTGTCCACGATTGCGTAACCAATCCATAGGGAAACTCCGGCACCGCTTCGAGCATACTCTTGTAAGTCGCGATCGACTCGTCAAAGCGACGCGCCTGGTAGTAAGACCACGCAACGGCCTGAAGCACACTCGGCGAAACGGGATCGAGCTCGCGCGTGCGGAGGATCCGCTCGATCGCTTCGTCGAAACGTCCTTCCATCAGCAAATGGAAGGCGTACCAGTGATGAGCGGTGGCGTAGTTGTGATTGATCTCGATCGCGCGACGGTGCTGGCCTTCCGCGACGGCCCAATCGAAGTCATGACAAACGGTCGCGAAGCCGAGGGCGCTGTATGCTTCGGCGGAAGTTGAATCAAGCTCGACGGCTTTCGCAGCGTTCTGTTTAGCGGCGGCTGACGTTTCGGCGAACGGACGAATGCCGAAGACGCCGAGCCAGTTGTAATAATCGGCGATTCCCGTGTAAGCGAGCGCGTAATCCGGATCGAGTTTGATCGCTTTCTTGAAACTCTCGAGCGCCTTGGCGAGACCGACTTCCGTGTAAGAGCTCCAGTAATAACGGCCGCGCAGGTAAGCTTCGAAAGCTTCGGAGCTGTCAGTGCCGCGTTTTGATAACTGTCGCTTCTCATCGCCGGTGAGCTGTGGCAACAACGCCGACGCGACTTTCTCGGAAATCGAGTCTTCGATCTGAAGAACGTCGGCTGACTCTTCGTCAAATTGTTCGGCCCAACGTGTTTGACCGTCGCTGATGCTCAGCAGTTGAGCGGTTACGCGAATGCGATTGCCGACGCGACGCAGGCTGCCGTCGATCACGTAATCGATACCCAGATCGCGCCCGGCCATCAAAGGATCGATCGCGGCGCCGTGATAACGCAGCACGCTGCTCGTCGGTCGTACGACGAGACGCCGAACGTTGCTGAGTCGCGTGATCAGTGCGTCAGTAAGTCCGATACCGAGATACTCGTCGCCCGTGTTTTCTCCCGGCGGACTCAGAATGCGGAAGGGAAGTACGGCGATGGATTCCTGATCCTCACGCAACTGCCCGGCAATCGTCGGAAGCGCAGCCAGACGATGGTCCAACTTGCGCAGCAGATCGTTGAAACGCGGATGGCCGTGAAGCGGATCGAGCTCGGGATCGACGCCTGACCAAAGCACTTTTGCATCGCCTGACTCGTAAGCCCGCTCGAGCAGATCGAGCGCTTCTTCCGGACGACCGAGCTGGGACGTAACGAGCGCAAGATGATACGGCGAAACGTAACGACGCTCAGCCAGCAAATGCATGTCGTTCAGTACGGCCTGGGCCTTCTCGAGATCGCCGGCCGCAGCGTAAGCACCGCCGAGCCGTCCGAGCGTGTGCGAAGCTTTGCCCATCAACTCAACGCACTGCTCAGCCGCTTCAATCGCCTCGGCGTGACGACTGAGACGACTCAGCACGAAACTCGAGCCGTAAAGCGCCATCAAATTTCGCGGCTCATTTTCGAGGGTCGCGCTCGCAAAACGATAAGCCTCGTCAAAACGGCGCGCGTGATACGAACACCAGATCACTGCAAAGCGCGAGATTACCGCCAGCGGATCGAGATCGCGACCGGTGTGCGCTTCGCGAAGAGACTCACTGAACCGTCCCTCCATCGCGAGCTGCAACGAATACCAGACACGCGCCGGCGCGTAATTCGGATCGAGCTCGATCGCGCGTACAAGATGATGCTCCGCACTGCTCCACGCGAAGTCACGACAAAGTATCGCCTGGCCGAGTGCAACGTGACCTTCCGCGAGATTCGTATCGATGTCGACGGCAGTTGACGCC
>Ga0134121_10000229_pt1 | contig 67203 bp, 42 predicted proteins | sample KB301_FD_96463 | JGI IMG/M metagenome (GOLD analysis project Ga0134121, IMG submission 96463) | Terrestrial soil microbial communities without Nitrogen fertilizer from Kellogg Biological Station, Michigan, USA - KB3-0-1 | ecosystem: Environmental > Terrestrial > Soil > Unclassified ...
CGACCCCTACTGTTTCTCCCCTTTCGGGCGAGTGCCCCGATCGAGTGGTGCGACTGCGCCGACCTACTATGCCTTCTGCTGACTTCTGCCCGCGGCTCGCCAACTGATCGGGCGAGTCCGGCAGATCTCTCGGGGTAAGCTCAACCGCCTTCCTCGCACACCCGCCGGATTTACAGCCCCGGCCCTTGATGGATACGGACTTCGTGGAGCCCAGCCCACTCGTCCCGCCGGACCTGCCTACTATCCGGTTTCTGTTCGTCGGGTCGCGATTTTGCTCCGCGCTTCTTTCAGACGGACCCTCACGAGGCCGACCTTGCGCTTCGCTAGCACTTCGCCTCCATCAGGCTGTGCAGGGGACTTTCACCCCCAAGCTGTTGAACGTGCTCGATACACTAAGTCTGCCGCCCTCCGGGCTCGCCGCGATGCAGCCCTTTAAGGCTTCTGCTTATCGAGCGCCTCCATGTCGGCGAGATCCTTGGTTCGGCCGGATGTTTGGCAAGGTCACCAAGTATCAAAAGCGATCGCAGTCGCAATCCCACCGTCCCGACTTGGTCAAGTTCCAACAGGAAGATATTCTGAATGACGACGGGGTCGTGATCTACATGTCGCAATCCCACCAACCTAACCTGGTCAATTCCAACCCGGTGGTATCGTCGGCTGGCTCGCCAGCATCCCCATGCAGAAGTCGCAATCCCACCGCCCTAGCCTGGTCAATTCCAACCCTCCGTCAAATCGGTCTGGCCGAGATCCTGCCCCTGGCGTCGCAATCCCACCAACCCAACCTGGTCAACTCCAACGGATACGGAGTCAGGAGGGCATGGCGTCCTCTGCGTGAGCGAGTCGCAATCCCACAGGCCCGGCCTGGTCAATTCACAACGACTACGGTAACAAGGCGACGGAGGCAGCCACGACCCTCCAGGTGTCGCAATCCCACCATTCTGATCTGGTCAAATTCAGTTTTCAAAGAACCAACTACCCCTACGGCCTTGCAGATCTCACGGACTCCGGGAAGGCTTCGAGTAGCCCACGGACAAGGAGCTACCGACGCGCGCATCGGCGCCTGGAGTGGAAGGATTCTGAAACGTGATTTCAAGGTGAACCACCTGGCCGCGGATTTCGGGGGCGTACTGATCGCCGTCCAGAAACGTGTAGTTCCACCAGATCCAGCGCTGATCGTCCAGGACGGTCTCGCGGAGGTCCGGCTTTCCCAGAAGCTGTTCGACTTCAGTGGCCGTCTTGCCGGCCACCAGGTCTCGGATCTGATCGTAGGAGCGATGCGATCTAGGCGAAGTCCGGCAGGCCGGAAGCGCCAAGAGCATCAAGAGGAGAAATGGGAGGGTCACTTCAGAAAAGGAGCGAAGGGACCGGCGAGGCGAGCGCCGGTCCTCAAAGGACGAATTCATGCAGAACCCCGGCTCAGAAGGTGTGGCTCAGACGATGGAGCGCTTGTCGTAGTCTCCGCTGTCACTGGGCGGCGGTGGGCCGCCGCTGCTCGGCGGTGGAACGATTTTGGTCACAGTGGCCTGGTCGTCCTCACGGTCGCGATACTTGTCGGGACCCTTTTTCTTGCCTTTGTGAGCCTCTGCGGACTTGGTCTTGGTCATGTCTTTCTCCAGGTTGGGAAGTGTCGCCGCCACTCCCAGCGGCTGAAGAAAGAGACACCCGAAGGACGCGCATTGGTAAGGCTGCAAAGAAGACTGGAAAAAAGCTAACGCCAATCGCCCTGCAGCACGAAGCCGGCCCAGTAGCGAGGAGCCCTCCACCGGGGCTGGGCTCGGATCGCGAGCTGCGCCTCGCGGAGAGCCTGCCCCGGGGATCGGCGGTCGACGAGGAGATGGCGGTAAAACTCCGTCATCAACGCGGCCGCGGACTCGTCCTCGACCTGCCACAGGCTCACCAGGACCCGCTGCGCTCCGGCGGCGAGAAAGGCTTGGGGAAGGCCCACCAGTCCCTCTCCCGGCGCAGGTTTTCCCAGCGCGGTCTCGCAGGCGCTCAAGACGACGAGATCGGCCTGCAGGTGGAGCCCCGAAATGTCTGAAACCCGCAGGTAACCGTCGCGCGGAGCCCCGTTCCGGTCGAAGCGGGAGAGCACGATCGACGAAAGCTCCGGGTGATCGATTCGCTGCAGCCCATGAGTGGCGAAGTGGACGGTGCGAAACGGCGAGAGGCCGCCGCTGGTGACCAGCTCGCGGCTCGCGTCGAAGTCGAGCGCCGTGAACGCCTTGCCGGCTGGGAGCAGACCGGCGATGACTTTGGCTTCGTCGCGAGTCCGCGACAGCCGGGGGAGGAAGTCCTCCGGGTCCGAATCTCGAGGTCGCGCCGCTTCGGTTTGCTCCAGCCGCTCGTCGCTGGCGTCGAAGACGGGATCGGCGACGAGCGCAAGATCTCGCAAAGGCGGCTTGCGTCTCGCGGCTCGGCCTCGCAGCTCGCCGAGCACGGCGAGCGATGGAATAAAAACGACTTCGTTGTCCAGAATAAGCGGTGGATGGCTGCCGGCGGGAGAGGGCAGGGCAGCGAAAGGAATGGTTTGTTGAATGCCGTCAGCCGCGATCACCAGGCGTTTGCCACGCAATTGGCTCGCCAACGGCCCCAGCAGGATGCGGCTGAGCTCGAGGCTGCGAGAGGCGCCGGGCTCGCCGCCAGCCGACATTCCAGCGAGCTCCTCGTAGACGGAGCGAAGGAGAGGCTCAAGGCTCTGCTGACCTGGAAGCTCAAAGCTCTGGACGCCTCCCGCGGAGATCGCCCACAGGTAACTTTGCGGATTTCCGAGGTGGTACTCGAGCAGGAGGGTGTCAGGCTCGAGGAGCGACCGCTGCAACCCTTCTACTCCGGAGGGAGGGGGGGCCATTTCTCGGCCCTCCAGACCTTGGCGGCGGTGTGCAGTCTCTTCCTCGCTCAACCGGTCGAGCAGCGCCGCCAGGGCCTGCTCCGCCGCAGCCGCTTCGGCGGGAGAAGAATCCAGCCGGCGCCGGCGGGAATCGAGAACACCTACCTGGTCGAGGAGAGCACGATGCCGAGCCTGCAGCTCTGGAGAAGCCGATCGCATGGTTTCCTCCAGGTCCCGCGACTCCTTCATGGCATCCAGCAAGACACGCGCGCGCGATTGCTCGCTGCGCCCCAATGCCTGCAAATCGAAGCCGCCTCCGGGCTGTTGCCGATGCCGCTCCATCAGGATACGGATCAACAAGCTGTAGGCGTTTTCGTTGGAAGCCAGATAGGAGGTCTGGAGGTCCGCCCGGGCGGCGGCCCAGCGCAGAGATTCGACGATCCGCAAAGAATCCTCGGCTCGGAGCTGGGCCAGCGCACTGTTCCCGCGCTGGCGCTCGGCGAAGGCGATGCCAAGGAGAGCCCGGCCCTCCGCCATGGGATTGCGCGTCTGCCGAGCCAGATGCAACGCCGTCTCGAAACGCCGGGTCGCCTCGTCCGGCTTGCCCAGGCTCACCGCGGTCCAGCCGAGGTTGGTCCAGGTAATTCCCTGGCCTCCGAGGTCGACGGGTGACCGATAGAGCTCCAAGGCTTTCTGATACGCCGACTGCGCCTCGTCATAGCGTTCCAATCCAACGTAGGCGAGACCGAGCCCGTTGAGGGTGGCAGCCTTCTCCATCGCATCCGAAACGTCCTTCTGAAGGTCGCGGGCCGTCTCGAACCACGGCAAGGCCCGGCGTGGATCCACCGCGGCCCAGACCGAGCCGATCTGGGTGAGCGAAACCGAGCGCAGCCCGAGGTCTCCCAGCCGATTGCGCAGATGCAAGGCCTGTTCGTGGGCGTCGATCGCTCGCTGCCAGTCGCCGGTGGACTGGTAGACCCAGCCAATGCCCGTCAGGGTCTCCGCTTCGTTGGCCCTGGCGTCGTCGCCGGTGGCGCGCCGCCAGAGCGCCAGAGCTTCGCGAAAGGCGCCCAGCGCTTCCCAGGGACGTCCCTGAAGCTGCAAGAGCTTGCCCGAGTTGTGGAGGATGGCAGCCTGATCGTTCTCATCCCCGGTGCGGCGGGCCAGCTCGAGGGCGCGCCGATAAGACAACGAGGCCCGCTCGTAATCCGCAAGCTCCTCGGCGCAAACTCCCTGTTCGTTGAGCGCCAGCGTCAAATGGTGAAGCGCACCCAACTCTTGGAAGAGCTTCTCGGCGCGAGCGAAGAGGCCGAGAGCCTCTTGGCTTCGAGTCTGCCGTCGATAGAGTCGCGCCAACCGAAAGTATGCGTGCGCCTGATGGAACCGGTCGCCCGCCTCCTGGAAGAGAAGGATCGCTTGCTCGTACTTCGCCACGGATTCCCAAAAACGCGCGGGATCTGAATCGATCTCTTTGGCCTCATAGAACGCCAGGTCTCCCGCCGCCTGGCTGCGATCGGTTTCACTGGGAGCACGCACGGCTCGCAGCTCTGAGGTGTAGGTTCCGGAAGGCGCGCCAACCTTTGTGGTGAGCTCGAATCGATAGCGTCCCGCGGCGGCGGCGACGAGGTGAACGTCTTCAGGGCCTCGGCTCCGGTTCGGATTGTCGATGCGGTAGAGACGCTGATGGCCGGGAGCGAAAACTTCAATGGCGAGGTCGACTCCCTGCTGCTCGAACGTGGCGGCGAGATAGGAGCCGGCGGCGAGATCGATCTCGTAACCATGAACCTCACCGCCGGAGAGCTGCTGGGGGCGGCCCGGCCCCGGAACCAGCGTGAAAGTGCGCTGGATTCCAGATTTCGCCGATGGAACAGGCGGACGCGACGGCGTTGAAGCGCGCGAGGCATTCGCGGCCGGCGACTTATTGCAAGCGCCGGCTGCCCCGGCCAGAGCGGCCAGGGGAAGGAGCAGACCAAGCCATCGCAGCCGGACAAACGCCAGGAATCCCTCCCGCGAGAGCAGCCCCCTCCGGCCCACCGGGCGACGGACGGATGAGACCGCGAATCGAGGACTTTCGGCTCGACATTATAAGGTCTTCAAGGAGTGCGTATCCGCAGGCGATGCTCGGCAAGGATCTCCTCGCGAGCGCCCTGCCGGCCGACGAGGCGCAGACGATAGTCGCCGGCAGGAAGGCTGCCCTGGGGGAGACCGAACGAAACGAGCCGCGCCGGCTCCATCTCCTCGACGCTCGCCGAAACGTCCGTGCGCGACGCCATGGGGACCAGCCCGGGCGTCACGGCAAGCCGCAGCTCGCCGCGCAGAGTCCTGATCTCAATCCGATAGGCGGCAAAAGCCGGGCGGGCCGGCACCGGCAGAGAGAGCACGGCCGTCGCGTCACCCAGGAACAGAGAGATGGGATGCCGGGGATCTTCCGAACCGCGGGTGACCTCGAAAGCGCTCGGCTGAACGAGGATGAGATCTTTGGCCGGCTGCGCCCGATGGAAGTAGATCCAGAGCTGAAGACCGATCATGCAGACAAACAGCGCAGCCGTCAGCGCGACGGCGGTCCGAGGCGTGGGTATCCACCAAAGAGAACGACTCGGTGTTTTCGCCGTCCGTGGCTCGCTGATCTTCGGTTCCGGCGGGGCTTGACCTATTGCCAACTGAGGAGACAGCCGAGCCCGTAAGGTCTGCCAGGAGGCAGCGGTCGCGGTGGCGGTGGGCACACCGGCGGCCCCTGCCGCCGCCTTGGCTGCCACAACCTCTTCGAACTTGGCCAGCCCAAGCAGCTCCTGCGTACACTCCGGGCAGACCGCAAGATGTTCCTGGATCTCGTCGAGCTCGGCGGCATCGAGAGTGCGCTCGTGATAGCCGGCCAGCCGTTGCGCCGTCGGATGGCTGGAGCCCTGACGCCGCCGAGACTCGAGCGCCATCCGCTCGAGCTGCTCGCCAAAGACGTTGGCATCTCCCTTCACGATTCGCCCTCGTTTCCGGGTCCGACATCCGCGAGCTGGGCCAATGCCTCCGGGCCGCCGCCAAGCTCCCGCCGCAGGCGCGCCGTCGCCTGACCGAGGTGGGCCTTGACCGTGTCGATGTTGATCCCCATTACCACCGCGACCTCCCGATACTTGAGACCTTGATTGACGCGCAGGAAGACGCACCTTCGCATCTGGGGAGGGAGCCCGGAGATCGCCTTTTGCAGGATCGCCGACTGCTCGCGCCGCTCGATTTCCTCGTCGGCGCGCGGAGCGTTGGAGACCAAAGCCGGTGCGAAGTTCCAGGGTTCCTCGGCTCCGGGCGCGATTTCCTCTTCCAGCGGTTGCTCGTAGCCATCTCGTTTCGCCGCGCGACTCTTGCGTCGTTCATTCAGGTTCAGGTTCCTCACGATCGAGTAAAGCCAAGTGGTGAATTTCGACCGGTGTTGGAATGTTCCTATTTCATTGAAGACACGCAAAAAAGCCTCTTGGGTAAGCTCCTCGCAGACCGCGGGAGGCTGGCCTTGAAGGAAAAAGTAGCGGATCAACCGGGGATGGTAAAGCTGGTGGAGACGCTCGAAATTGCGCTCGACGTCGATTCCTGACTGGATCTGTGAGACGAGTCGTGCGACTGGATCGTCGAGCTCCGCTTCGATCGGCGACTCCTGGGAGTGCTCGGTCATCCGCGCAGCTCGAGGCCGGCGCCGCGAGAGGAGCAAGGGTGGAGAACGATGGTGAGCCGGGGCACGATTGAGAAAGTCTAACTCACTCGGCACCCTCGCCTCCCTGATCTTCTTCTCCGGAGACAAGGAAAATCGCGACGCGGATCAACCTTTCTCCTTTCGCTCCAGATCCTGTTTGAGCTTTTCCAGCGCCGAAAGTCCCTTCTGGCCGATGGAGCCCAGGCCGCGTTTCACCGGCTCCTTGCGGGGGCCGGCCTTGGATCCGGGAGACGAGCCGGCCGGCGGATCGCCGGCGGTCGTCGCAGGAGGGCTCTCCCCGCGCACGAGCAACAGCCGCGCCGTCCAGCCGAAGAGACTCTTGAGATCGGCGAGCGAAAGGCTCGAATCGGCCAGGACTTCCCCCAAGCCGTCGACCACCGCTTCGATCTGCTGGGCGTAGGAAGTGCTGCGCTTGAGGTGGCCGCCGCTACCGTCCCCGAGAAGCTTCAGGGTCCTGCGGAGCCGGTCAAGGTCGGCCCGTGGATCGCTCATGAAATCTGCCACGACCGAGAGGAGGACGTTCTTCTCGACCCGGGTTCGACCGCCGGCAAGCGCACCGGCGAGCTGCTCGGCGCGTTGCACGATCGCGGTTTGCGAGAGGCTCATCGCGGCGCCTCCGTTCCTTTGGCCGGGGCCAGAACCTTGACAAGCTCGTCGAGCTTCGGCCAGAACGGCCCGGCCCAGGGCGAGGTCCTGGCGGCTTCGATCCAGCGCGCGCACTCGCCGCGGAGAGCTTCGTCTTCCCGTGATGAAGTCGTGCCGGCGAGGCTGAGGCTCCGTGGCGTCACCCTCACGGCGCCCTTGCCGTCGTACTTGACGCCGCCGAGCCGCAGGCAGAACCGAGGGGAAAGGTCGGGCCCAACGCCGAGGGCCAGGAGGACCCGGCCTATCTCGACCGGAGTGAGGTTGGAGAAATGCAAACGAGTCTCGAACTTCCCGGAGAAAACTTCCCGGGCAAGAATCCTCGGCGCCGGCTGGGCGACCTTGCGCCCGGCAGCCAGGAAAGTGGCCTCTCCCAGGTCGTAGAGCCGGAACTCGCCGGGAGTCCGGTCGGGCTTGGGCGTCCAGGGAATGGGGACTTTCTGAACCTCGACTTTCACGGCCTGGGGATCGGCGGGCACGGCGTCGCTGAAGCTCACGCGGCCGCTGTAGCTGGGAAGACCGAAGAGCGAGCAGGCGTCGCAGCAGTTGGATACCGAACACCGGTCCCGCCCGCGGGCCAACGGATCGCACGAGAAGGAGAGCAGCTCGTAGAGGGTGCGGACGGCTCCCTTGATACCGCTTCCGGGCAGGACGGGCGTGCCCGCCGCCCGGGCTCCCTGCTGGGCCACGATCTCGCCTCCCGGAGTCGTGGTGAGGGCGAGGCGCCCCGTGCCCGGCGAGACGTATTGGCCGGGAGGAGTCTCCAGGCTCAGCGTGAGGACGCCCGTCAGGAGATCGCGGGGCCAGACGTCGTGCCGCTGCGAAGGGTGCCGTTCAGGGGACCCCGCAGGACGGGAGAGACCGTGACGTCCCATCACTGCCTCCCCAGATAGGCTCTCAAGGGTCCTCCGATCAACAGCTTTTCCAACTTTCCGATCTCCTCCGTTCCCTGGAAACGGATGATGCGAAAGAGGCCGGGGCTCGACGGCTCCTCCGCCACGGGAGAGTCCTCCACGTCGGTTCCGGGAAGACCGTATTCCTTGGTGTCGTGGTTCGTCCGGCGCGCGCCGGAGAGCTTCCCGGTCTGGGAGTCGAGGAAGCCGAGCTCGACCGTTAGGTTTTCCACCTTGACGCTCCCCATCCCTCGCGCCTTGCCGCCGCCGATGCGCACCAGTCCGCGGTCGAGATCCTGAAGGGCCGCCAGGACGAGCCCCAATTGCCAGAGGGAGAAGTTCTCGCCGCTGACGCGAGTTTCGAATCCGCCGCCCACCACCACCTCGGTGTCATAGAGAACGCCGGAGCTGGCGGCCTGGGACCGTCGCTCGATGCCCACTCCAGCTCGCACCTCCGTGCGATTGGTCGCCTCTTCCTTCCCGGGGGCTGGATAGGCGTCCGAAACGCGAAACCGGCCGGCCATCTTGAGCGAGCCGAAAGTGAAGCAGGCCGGGCAGTTGCCGTCGTGCGGATAATGCTTGGGATCAGGATTTCGATTTCTCGAAGAGCCGCAGGTCGCAGGGTCGGAGACCTGGGTGGGATCGCAGGCGAACCGATCGGACGACCGGAGCAGCCGCTCACAGTGGGAACGGATCACTCCCTTGAGGCCGGAGCCGGCGAGGAAGACGGTGCTTTCGCCGTCTTTGTGGGTGCGCTGGAACTCCATGTCCGCGGGTCCGGGATCGATCCCCACGGACTGGGCGCGGACGACGATCGGCCCGTCGGGAATCAGGTTGAACTGGAGCTTTGCCGTGTTTTGAAGGGTTCGGAACATGATTTCATCCTTGGCCCACGCTTTGGGTATCAGGTTGGGATTCGGGCGCGTTGACGAAGTCGGCAAGGTCTTTCAGGGCGGCAAGGTAAGGGGCCAACAGGTCCGGGACGGAGCCGAAAGCGTTATCCGCCGCCGCTCCGGGCTGGCGCTGCAAAAGGTCCTTGGCGTCGAGGATCCGAGGCTTCGTCACCTCGACGGCCACCCAGCCGAGCCCGCGCGCCGACTTGCCGCCGAGCAGAAGGAGGCCGGTGTCGAGCATCCAAAGGGCCTGGGCCAGGAGTCCAATCTCGAAGTCGGCCGGGTTCTTGAAGCGCACCGTGGCCGCAAAGCAGGTGCCGGCCGGCACGACTTCCAGATCGTACTTGACGCCCGTGGAAGCGATCCGGTTGTCGCAGTCGATGCCGACGCCGTCGCGCAGCTCGACGGCCACGTCGCCGTCCGTCAGCGCATCGGAGATCTGGAGGCGCGAGGCGTAGGAGAAACCTCCGGGCTTGTCGGCGGCGGCTCCGAAGAGACGTTCGGCAAGCGATAGATCGCGCCAACTGGCGACCAGGCTCTCGGTATGATCTGCAAGGCCCGCTTCGGGACCGACCGCGTCGCCAGCCAGGCCCAGCGAGAGGCAAAGCGACTCAATGCCGGAGCGCAGGACGCCGCGGAGCGAGGAGCCGGGGATCAAGGGGCGGCCGGATGCATCGCGCATCACCGGCAGATCGCTGCCGACGAGATCGCCGCTCTTGCCGGCGCCGATGTGAAGGCCGGTACGGCAGGTCAGAGTGAGTTTGAACAGGATCATTCGCTCGAGGCGCGAGTGCAGTCGGGGACGGAAGTCGCGGCGGTCCACAGTCATCTCCTCTCGGTCACGCAGTCAGATAGACGTAATGCCGAACGAGATAGCCGAAGAAGCTCTGGATCGCCTTCCGCCGCTTGTCGACGTCCGGGAAGGCCTTGCCGATGTCTTCGAGCATTCTCAGCACTCCGGCATGGATCAGCGACCAGAACTTCTTGGTCGACTTGCGCCCGGTCTGATAACGAATGAAGTTCCTGAGGACGGGAACCTCCGACTCGGACTGCGCGATCTGCACGAGGTTGCGAAGCTGCGCCGTCTGGCCGCGGAAGTCCCGTTCGTCCTTGACCCTGTTGAGGATTTTCTCCGCCTCGTCCACGAGCCAACTCTTGGTTTCCGGAGCGAGATCGCCTTTCATGATTTCTCCTTCGAAAGTCCTGCGAAAAGTCCGAACCGGCCGCAGCCGCCGACTCGATGGCGGCCGACGCCGTGGAGCAAAGTGATCAGGAGCTCGCCGAGTACCCGCTCCAGAAGGGCCTCCTCCACGAGGTAGACGAACACGCTGCCGGCCCCCACGGCGGGCACCAGCTCCTTGAGGGGAGCTCGGCCCGGCGTCTGGTCATAGCCGCCGGAGGCGCCGGGTTGCAGGAATTGCCGTATAGGCTTCAGGTTGGCGAGGCCGAAGTCGTTCAGCGCCGGCTCCGCCAGCGGATGGGGAGCCTCCGGATCTGTGGCAACGAAGTCGGAGAGGGCCACCAACGCCAGCGGCAAGGGACCGCCGGCGAAGCCCGCGGGCTCGATCGGGAGGCCGGTCCGGCGGACGAATTGAGCGGCACAACGATCGACCTCCGCGGCGAAAGCGCGCACGGCGCCGATTCCCACCGCCGGAGGCGCGGCCTCGAACCGCACTTCGAGCGCCACCTGGCCCAAGCCGCGGTTGCGGCCGGCGCCGATCAAGACAGGAATCCCCTCCAATAGGGCGAGATGGCGCAGAGCGCTCGCCGGCCCCTCGACGACGGAGACGAAGGTCGCCGGGCGCCGCTCCGTCTCTTCTTGTCCGTCGCTGTGGTCCGCCTTCGTGCCGGGCAACAGCCAGGCCTCCAGATGCTCGATCGAGAAAAGCTTTCCTTCCGCGGAGGCACCGGTGGCGCGATCGATCGAAACCCGGGTGCGCCGGCGGCGGATCAGCTCCTCGTCGGGCCGCGCGTGAACGGCATCGAAACGGTCGTCGCCGTCGTCGGCGCGCAGGTAGACGCCTTGACCGTCGAGGATCTCGTTGACGCGCTCGCGGGCCAGCTCGCGGACCAGAATGTCGTCGTGGTGAGCTGCCAGTCCCCGCTGCTGGCGCCGGGTAGCGGGCGCGACGGCGGGCTCGGCCAACGGATCGAGAGCGAGCAGTGCGTCGCCGAAGCTCACCGGCTGGGCTTCGTCCAGGAAAAGGGCGCGGAACTCCGCGCTTTCCGGGACGAGCTTCTTCTCACGCAGGAGCGCCCAGGCGACAGCCCCGCGCACGGTGGTTCCCGGGATGAAGAGCCGCGTGGCATGGTGGTTGCCGAACGGGCCGCCGTCGCCGAAGTGCGCCGGCTCGGCGAGAGTGAAGACGAGGCGCGCTCTCTCCGCCGTGCCGGCGTCGCCAAGGAGCCGCGTCCCTCCCAAGTCGCCCTCTTCGAGCCAGCGGATCGAGACGGCGCCGCCTCCCTTCGATTTGCCGGCGCCAACCGCATCCGTCGTTTCCGTCGCCGCCCGCAGAATTTCCACGTCGCTGCCCTCGGCTTTGCCGAGTTGGAGCGGGGCGCGAAAGACGAGGGGCTCGGCGGCCATTTCGGCGACCTCGCGAAAGAAAAGCTTGGCCTGCGCCGCGCTCGCCAGGTCGTCGTCGATCTCGAGTCCTGGACGAACCGAAAGGGCGCGCAGTGCCGCCGCCGAGTCGACCGGCAGGGCATCGCCGAAGCGCAGCGCACCTTCGAGCGAGCCGCCGCGCTCCCGGAGCGGACCCGATTGCCCGAACAGGCGGGCCACCAAATCGTTGGGGCGAGGTGCCGTGTCAACGGGATAAGGGCCCGCGGCGGGTTGATCCGTCCCATGGAGCAGCGCCTCCAGCTGCAGGCGGACCGCGCCGCGCAGGGCGGTGGCCGGAATGTAGGGAATCCAGTCCTGGCCGTCGAAACGGCGAGCCGTCGAGAGATCGACGCCGAGGTCGGAAGCCTGGCCTCCGGCGACGAGAAGGTGTCCCTGAAGGGTGATCTCGAGTGTGGGCATGGTTTTAGATCAAGCCTCGGCCTCGCCTGCGAGCAGGTCGAGAAAAGGTTGGAGCTCCAGGAGATCGGGAATCCAGGTCCCCTGCAAATCAGCGGAGAGATTACGCAAGAAAAACCCTTCGATCCCGCCGGGTTGGGCGAACGCGTCGGTTCCCATCCAATCACGGTAGGCCTTCCCGGCCGGCAATCTCGCGATCTGATAGCGCAAATGGTTGAGAAAGACTTTCCGTCCCTCCACGGCGCCCGACTGGAGAGCGTAGAGCTGGGATTTGCCGAGCTTCGCCTTCTTCGCCTGGCGCGCCCGGACGATCAGAGCGGAAAAGTCGTCGCAGGTGTAAGGCCGGCAGGTGCGCCGGAAGGCCGGATCGTCCGTCTTGTAGGCGAGCGCGCGAGCCGAGCGCAGATCTTCGCTCCAGGGTGAGGAGTCGGTGAGGACCGCAAAATCGATGGTCGAGACCACACGGCCGCGGCCTGGGCCCTGGAACATCCCCTTGGCGCTCTTCAGCAGGGCGCTCGCGATCTCATGCTGGTAGCGGACGGGGAAGCCGAGATCGCAGAGCACCAGGCCCGCGCCGAGAGTGAGCTTCGGCGAGCCGGCGGCGACGAGCAGCGCGGACAAACCGGGAATGCGGGAAGCCTCCTCGTCGATCCAGGAAGCGAGGTGTTCCGCCACCCGCACGGCGAGAGCGCCCGGAAGGATCCAGATCGCCTCGTCGCCGCCGCCGAGGAGACTCAGGCGAATCTCGTCGGCATCGGCATGGGTGAAGTGCGTCACCTCAGCGTCGACCAGCTCGCGGGCCTGCTCGAAGACGTAGCTCACCGCCGTGCTTGCAAAGCGCAGCTCCGCCAGCGACTGGAGGCGCCCAAAAAGGTTGCCCATGGCGTTGCCGTCGGCGTAAAGAAAACCGAGATATCCAGCTTTCGCGCCGGCGCCGAGGCTTTTGCCAAGGGCTTTCTCGAAGCGCTCGGCGATGTCCTCAAAGGAATTGCCGGCAATGTGCTTGCGCCCTTCCTGCCAGCGCAGAGCGCAAGGCACGCAGAGATTGCCTTCCGGCTTGCCGTCCGGCCCCAGGCGCGGGCTTTCGGTGGGGCCGGCTTCGCGGTCACGGCAGGAGACGCAACGCGCCCGATCGCCCGCAACGCGCCGGCGCTCGGGGAGGCTGGCGTCCTTCCGTGCGCGGATACGGTCCCTCAGGCGCGACAGCACCGCCTGCGTGCCCGAGACCCGGCGGACACCCGCGACCGCTTTGTCCTCACCGCCTTTGGAAAGGAAATCCTCAGGGGCCACCGCGAGCCGGTCCACCGTGACGCCGAGCGCGCCGCCGGTCGACCTCTGGAACCTTCGCCGGATCTCCTCGCAGAGGCTCTCGCCTCGGCCTTTGGCCACGAGGAGCAGGCCTTCGCCGCCGCCGGAGAAAATCGTTTGAGTCTCGTAGCTCTCGGCGATCGCCGCATTGAGGTCGCGCAGGATCTTGGACGCGCCGGCAAGCACCGGGGGCCTGCTGGACTCGAAGACATAGGAAGCGATGCGGTCCGTGTCGAAGAGCACGAGCTCGAGCGGCTTGCCCTCTCCCGCGAGCTGGCGGGTCAGGTCGGCGACCCGGGCGCGCTCGCCCCGGCCTTCGGCCACGGCAAGAACGAGCTCGGCGGGAGCTTCTCCAGTTCCCCCCGCCTCCTTCAAAGCATGGCGGGCAACTTCCCTGACGTGCTCGCGGCTGTCGTGCTCGGTGGGCGGTGCGATGGGCTGGGTCATGTCGGGTTCCGTAGGTCGTTTCGCTTCTTGATAGGTGAGATGCAAGCCCGGGCGAATTGGTAAGAGGGTCAGCCCAATAGGATCGACGGGCTGTAGTCGCCGGGCCGGCCGCTGAAGAAGTCGTGCTCGTAGAGTTGGATTTTGCCGAGCCCCTGGCAGAGCTGGCCGAGGAAGAAGAGCATCGCATTCGGAGCCGCGGCAAAAAGGTGAGCGGTTCCTCCGCTCTCCTGGGACGGCCGCTCGCGAAGCCTCAAAGCGATTCCCTCCGCAAGCCGGAAAGCGTGAAGGCCGTCGCGCACTCCCAGGGGAGAGGGTGCAGGAGCGAGCGTGACGGGGACGGTCCGGTGAACGGCAAGTTGAGCCGTCTCGAGATAGTGCTGAACGTGGGACAACACCGGAAGGGTGATGCTGAGGGCAACCGCCACATCGCGAGAATCCCCTGCGCCGGGTATCTCCTTTTCCCGCAGAAACAGAGTGCCTTTATGGGCTGCCCCGGCCAGAGCGCGCCATTCGGCAACGCCGGCGTGGCCCCGTTGACGCAGAGTGATCTCCAATCCGCTTTTGCTTTCCAGAAAATATCCCGCCGCAAAAGCAATGCTGGCATGGTTGGCAAAGTTGAGATGGATGGGTCGATGCAAGGAGATAGCGCTTTGAAGGAACTTCTGCAGGCCCGGAACGATCTCCGCCTGCCAGATCGCCGGGTCCTTGGGGTAGCGTCCGCCGGGGCCGGTGAAAAAGGAACGAAAATCGAGGATGTCGTCGCACTCCTCTTCCATTTCCTGACCCCACAGGGCCCTGCCGGGTGTCTCTGAAAAGGTGCGGATTCCCAAACGCAGGGGAACAGGCTGCCGGGAACGGCAGGAAGCTGGAGCCTCTTGGTGAGAGACCTTTGCCGCCGTCCCGAGGATGTCGCTATCGGGTACGCGGGTGAAAAGGATGGGAGTTCCCCAATCGAAAGGAAGAGTGCGCAGGATCGCCAGCCGCCCCTGCACCATAGCGGCATCCACTGGGTCGCGAGCGGCGATACGATCGTAGAAGGCCGCGCTAAAGGCGATCGCGGCGGCGTCCGCAATCGGAGCCTGCGTCGCCACTACGGCTGGAACGCCGGCCTGCACCAGAGCGAGCGCAGTCGAGCTGAAGGGATCCAGTCCCTTGCGGCGAGGCATCACGCCGGACTTGCAGGCACTGAGGAGAACCAGCCGGAGATCGGGAAAGGACCTCAAATGGCGGGCCAGCAGAGTGCCCGTCACACGTTCAGCGTCGCCGGATGGACCCTCGAAATTGAGACGGCCCTGGCCGGATTCCTGGTCAAAGCCCCCGTGACCCATGAAATGAAGCACGTGCCAGGGCTCGTCGAGGAGCTTCTTTTGCACTCCCTCGAGGCTCGGATGAAGGAGGGTGTCGACGAAGATGTCCGGCCGCGGTTCGAGCTTTTTCCAGAGTGCCCGCCATTCCGCCTTCAAATCGAGGGGCTCGAGGTCCTTCGGGGACGACTGAACCACAAGGACTTTGAGCTGACCTTCGAGATCGGGTAGTGGAGAGCGGTGCATCGGAATGTAGCGAACGAGAGGAGTCTTGGGGATCAGGCACAAGAAATCGTTTTTGGAACGGTCCCAGAGCAACTCCCAGGGGAGAGCCGCCAGGAAAACGAGGTCGGAGTTGTTGAGGTCGAAGCTCAGTCGAATCCGGAGTCCCTTGTCTCGACCCAACGCCTCAACGTTGGCCAGGCTCTCGTGGAAACGCCGGCCGACATCGCCGGAGAAAAGCGACGTATAGAGCTCCTGGCCGATCTCCTCCGCTGAGGGATGTCCCTTACTCCCATTTTGTTGGGCCTTCCTCAGCCGCTCATACAGGAGAGGAAGCTTGTCCAATCGGCGTCGAGGAAAGGGAATCTTGAAAGCCGAGAAGGTTTCGCCAACGGGAGAGTTGACCAGCTCGGCCCTGAAGCCGCCAGCCGGGTCGGCCTGGATTTTCACCTCGAAGTCCTGGTATTTCATGGTCCTTTCGCACGGGAGCGTGACGATCACCCGGAGCCGTTTCCGGGGCTTGCCGGCTCACCTGAAGGGGTGAGAAACAGGGCGCCATTCTTTTGGTAAGAGGGTTGCCGCGAAAAGTCGTCCTTACCCTTTTTGCTCCTCTCCGTGTCACTGACTTGGTAGGACACCGCGCTAGCCGGCGTGCTATGCTTTGCAGATTCTCCGCATCTTCGAGGAGGCGTCGTTTTCATGGCAGACACATCGCATCCGGCGACTACGGTTCAGATGCTCGGCGCCGGCGGCTTCGGCGCCCTGATCGGCTGGTACGTTTACTACGTCAACCGGTACCGCAAGGGAGATGTGCAGCTGAGCGATCTGGTCACGCTGATCGGGGCGATAGGCGGAGGCGCCGTGCTGGTGCTATTCCCGCAGGGCTCGGACCTCTTCGGCGCCTACGGCATTGGCCTCTTCGCGGGTTTCTTCGGCTATCTCCTGATGCTGATCGTCCTGGTGAAGCAGTCCGACAATTTCACCTCAGACTGGTTTCTTGACGGCCGGCGCAAGAAACCCGTTGATCCTGATGACGCTCCCGGCGACCAGCGTCCCATGGGTATCGGCAGCAACAACAAGACCCAATAGGCTGCTTCGCCATGAGCGACTCGGCAATCAGGAAGCTCCAGGATTTTCTCGATAAACACCGGAACAACCCGGAGCTCCTCCTCGCTCTTCTTCCTCTGACCTCTGGGAGACTGGCTTGGAGACTGATCAACCTCTTGAAAATCTCTCGTCTCATAACTCTGCCTCTCCAACGACAACTGGAGAGCATGCTCGCGCGTTCCCTCGATGACAAAACGAGGCGGCTTCTCCAAGGCGAAATCATTGAAAACCTCAAGGGCGCGTTTCCGAAAAGGCTCTGGAAACTGGCCCAACAGGTCCCTCAATCGCAACGCGACGACTTGATCGAACGCTCCCTTGGCCGCTTCTCCTGGGGCCTCCCCGGTGACCCCGACACCGATCCGGATTCTCGCTCGGCGAATCGCAGCCGAGGTTTCGACTTCGCTCCGCCTGAACGTCGAGATCTGGAGAGAGGAGAAAGGCCTTCCGCTGGAGGGCGGTCCGGCGCCAGACCCGGGCGGCCAAACACGAAAAAGGCTCGCGAGGGCTTCACCCCCGTCCGAGGCGAGGTACGGGAGGTTTTCTCGGCTGAGGGCGACGCGAGCTACTACGACGACGGCTGGGGTGGGAGGACAGAGGAACGCGCTCGGACACAGCGGCACGTGCAAACCGGGTTCGCGCCGGCGTCCACCCCGAAAAAGCCCGTCGACCCGAAGGATGCGCTTCGCGCGGGCGTCCGCTACTTTTATTGGTTCGAAGTGGGCCGGCCGGTCGCCGGCGCAATTGAGACTCAGCCCGTCAACCTACCTCCGGAGATCCCTGCCGGCGCAACGATCGAAGTTGTGCTCTTTGGTTTCTCCGGCGGGTTCGAGATCGAGCCCGGAGCCGACATCGGAGTCCTCCGCCTTCGCGAGGACGGCGTCGTCGAGGTGGAAGATCAGCCAGGAGAGAGCAAAGTCGGGCAGATCGCGCAGAAGCCCGGCAAGAGGCTGTTCTTCCCCGTCACGGCTCCAAAGCGGGCCGGAATCGCCCGCCTCCGCTGCAACCTCTACCACAAGCAGGTCCTGATCCTTTCGCTCAAGGTCGAAGCGGTCATCGCGGGCAGATCGCGCGCGGAGCCAAAGACTCTCGACACATCGGGACGCCGGCTCCGTTCCTCGCCCGACTACGTGCTCTCCCGAAGCCTGGCACCGGCCCATCTCGGCAATCTGGGCGAGCACCGGTTCAGCCTGATGATCAACGACAGCGGCAAAGACAGCCATGACTTCCGATTTTTCGGCGCCGATGGAAAAGAGCGGATCAAGAAGGACGTTCACGTGGAAGCCCTGGCTCTCCAGGATGAGATCCGGCTCGGCCGCGAAGCGCTTCGAATGGCTGCCTGGGGAGATGCAGGGGAGTGGAATGTGGATTGGGACCCGGTGGCGAGATATCGATATTCCAAGCCGCTGTCGCGTCGCGAGCTCGCCGCCGATCTGGCTCGCCTGGCCTACGCTGGCTATCGGCTCTACCTCCCGCTCTCCCGGCGTTTGGCGGGGAAGGAGCGCGAAAAGCTTGAACGGGCGACGCTCGCCCCCGGGCTCGTACAGGTGGCGCTCAAGGAATCGGCCAGTCTCGTCTTTCCGGCGGCGATTCTCTATGACATTGCCGTCGATTCAAACGCTTTTCCGATCGAAACCACGGAACACCGCTTGTGCGAGGTCTTTGAAGCGGCTCTTGCGGGGACGGCTCCCTTGGAAGACTGCGCCTGTTTCCACGGCGGATGCCCGCAGCGTAAGCGAGTCGCCGAGATTCTCGCCGATCCTCAGCGGCTGGTGAAAGAGGCCGGCCCGGTCATCTGCCCGAGCGGCTTCTGGGGCTTCCGCCACGCGATCGGCTTGCCCGTCTCCGTAGCTGAGGCTCCGGACGCTCCAGGCAACATCCCCTTCCAGGGAGCGCCAAGGATCGCAATCGGGGTCTCGACGGACCCGAATCTCAAACTGCGACCGGCGCACGAAATCGCCCTCCAGAATCTGCGCCCGGGAGTCGGCTGGGAGCGAAAAGCGACGCGCGACGACGTGCTGAGGATGCTCAAGGCAACGAAGGCGCAACTCGTATATTTCTACTGCCACGGTGGAATCACCGCCAGCCGGATACCCTACTTCGAGGTTGGCTATGGTGAGAGTGGCATCACACCCGACAACCTGCCAGGCAACGGCATCGTATGGAAAAGCCCGAGACCGCTCGTCTTCATCAACGGCTGCCACACGACAGCCCTTTCGCCCGAGGTGGCGCTCAATCTGGTGTCAGCGTTCGTCGAAGAGGCGGAAGCGGCAGGAGTGATCGGCACTGAGATCACTGTTTTCGAGCCTCTTGCCTGCACGTTCGCCGAGGCCTGCCTAAAACGCTTTCTCAAAGGCGGACAGCTTGGAGAAGCAGTGCGTGGAGCGCGGCTCGAGCTGCTCAAGCAGGGCAACCCTCTCGGATTGGCCTACATTCCCTTCGCCCTGGCAAGCCTCGCCCTGGTCGAACAGTCCATGCCTTCATAATCTGGTCTCTTACCCTTTGCCCCGGCAACGTGTCTCTCTGCTAGAGGAGGGCTACGCGTGCCTGAAACCCTACTGCTCGACGACGTCTCACTGGAAGTCCGCGCTCCTATTGATGAGGCGAGGCTGCCTACCTATTCCCTCCCCACCATCCCCTACCTCCGCCTGCGGATGACGCTTCAGGCGGAGGAGCCGGCAATGATGCCGGCGTATCAGGGATCGATGTTGCGGGGGGCTTTTGGCCATGCTCTGCGGCGGACGGTTTGCGTCATGGGACCCCGGCAAACCTGCGCGAGCTGCGTGCTGCGCCAGGCGTGCGTGTATACGCGGATCTTCGAGCCCTTTGTCGAAGGCGAGCCGCCGCCGTTTTTGCGCGGCGTCGATCAGGCCGTACGTCCGTATGTCTTCGAGCCCCTGGGCGTGGCTGGCCGGCTGGAGCCCGGCGAAACGTTGCGCTTCGATCTCTTGCTATTCGGCCAGGCGGTGGACCTTCAGGCCTACGCCATCCTGGCCGTCGAGCGCATGGCCGCCACCGGGCTTGGCTCCGGTCGCGCCCGATTCCGCTTGGTCCTCGTCGAGACAGCGGATTCCGGAGGCGGCACGCGACGGCTCTTCGCGGCCGGCTCGCCGCCGTCGTCCGTCCCTGTCCGGCCCTCGGTTCCGCCGCCGGCGATCCTCCCGCCGGGTCCGGTGAGCCTCCACTTCCTGACGCCACTCCGCCTGAAAGTACGCGATCACCTGAACGACAAGCCCACTTTCCGCGACCTCGCCTTCAACATGCTGCGCCGCGTCCTCGAGTTGGCCCACTTCCACGTTCCCGGCGCGGAGGTCAACTGGAGCTTCCGCGACTACCTCGACCGCGCCAAAGACGTCCACATCACCGGCGGGGACCTCCGCTGGCACGACTGGGAGCGCTGGAGCCAGCGCCAGCAGACCGCCATGAAACTAGGCGGCCTCGTCGGCCACCTCCGCCTCAGCGGCGACCTGGCTCCCTTCGCCCCCCTCCTCTGCACCGCCGAGATCGTCCACGTTGGAAAGGGTTCGACGTTCGGGTTGGGAAAAGTGGAAATCAAGCCCGCCTCGTAGATTGCGATTGATATTCGCCGGCGATAGCGAGCATACGGAGTCGTTGCTACGATAGGATCCGGAGATCTTCTGGCTTTGACCCCCTGCCGCCTTCTTGGTGCTATTCTTTCAACTCCGCTCTTTGACAACTGACTGACAACCATTCAGCCCTCGGGAGGCCATCCCTGATCAGCATGGAGGGCCTTGAAGCCTCCCAAGCGCTACGAAGACGAGTGATCCATCAGGAAAAATCCACGCCCGGAAAGAAGCATGCCAGCCCCAAATCGCCAAAATGGCACAGGGGTAACGGCGGAGACCGTAAAGCTCAGAAGAAAGGAGGGTTACAGCTATGAGTTCGGCGCCAAAACACAGAGAACGCGACTCCGAAAAGGCCTCGCTGAAGGGGGTAACGGCGAGGGGGGTCGTAAATGGCTCAATGGGAAGGGGTTGCGAAGGCGACCCTTGGAACTGACCAGGTCGGATTGGTGGGATTGCGACCACTTCGTTAGAGGAGATGAATCCATGAGCGACAACACCCTTGGAACTGACCAGGTCGGATTGGTGGGATTGCGACTACATGGACAACTGTTGCTTCAATCGCCCCTTCGATAGCTTGGAACTGACCAGGTCGGATTGGTGGGATTGCGACTTTCTTTGGGAGTAGCAAGAGTTCTCTGCACCCCCTGTCAGCTTGGAACTGACCAGGTCGGATTGGTGGGATTGCGACTTTCTAAGGGTGTTTCGTCGCTACCTCTTCGGATACAAAGAACCCTTGGAACTGACCAGGTCGGATTGGTGGGATTGCGACTGCTCGTAGGTCACGCCGGCGACGAAGGTGTTGAAGTTGACTTGGAACTGACCAGGTCGGATTGGTGGGATTGCGACCCATCCCAAAAGGAGCCCGACTACGAGGTACAACACTTGGAACTGACCAGGTCGGATTGGTGGGATTGCGACCACGACCGGTGGCATCACGTTGAAGCCTTTGTCGACATTCCCTCTTGGAACTGACCAGGTCGGATTGGTGGGATTGCGACTTTCTCGATGACCGTCGCCCCGCCATCGCCGAGCTCCTCGAAGAAGAGGCCCTTGGAACTGACCAGGTCGGATTGGTGGGATTGCGACTTCTGAAGCATAACCTGCTTGGTCGGACCTGTGACGCTGAGGTCCTTGGAACTGACCAGGTCGGATTGGTGGGATTGCGACTTCTCTGCGTAAAGGGCTGCCATTTCTTCTTCACAGTCCTTGGAACTGACCAGGTCGGATTGGTGGGATTGCGACCTTTCTGCCAGGCGGTAGCGAAGCCTCCGTCGTCCGCCTTGGAACTGACCAGGTCGGATTGGTGGGATTGCGACTTCTCGGCCGGTGGTGCCGTCCGTGGGTCCTTCCGGCTTGGAACTGACCAGGTCGGATTGGTGGGATTGCGACTTCTTGGCGGCACGCAACTCGCCGTTGTTCGCCTTGTCCTTCCTTGGAACTGACCAGGTCGGATTGGTGGGATTGCGACTTTCTGGTAGAAAGGTCAAGGTTTTTTGCCTTGCGCTTCCTTGGAACTGACCAGCTCGGATTGGTGGGATTGCGACGTAGTCGTACCCGTAACGATGTCGGACATACTCCCGTGTCTCTTGGAACTGACCAGGTCGGATTGGTGGGATTGCGACTTTCTCCAAGTAGAGGAGACCAGCCGACGAGATAGCGCTTGGAACTGACCAGGTCGGATTGGTGGGATTGCGACATACAGAGGGTGCCGTCCTCATCCGGCCAATACTCCTCAGAGTGGCTTGGAACTGACCAGGTCGGATTGGTGGGATTGCGACTGCCCACGCCATAGTCGACGATCGGCAGGAAACTGGTGAAGCCCTTGGAACTGACCAGGTCGGATTGGTGGGATTGCGACTTCTGGAATCCAGCGACGTCCTCGAAGGACTTCTGTCGGCCCTTGGAACTGACCAGGTCGGATTGGTGGGATTGCGACCTTTCTGATCTCCGGTGCTGACGTTGGCAACCCCGACCCTAGGAACTGACCAGGTCGGATTGGTGGGATTGCGACCCTTTCTCGAGGAGCTGCCTGATCGCACGCTTTTGGCTAGGAACTGACCAGATCAGATTGGTGGGATTGCAATTCGATCTTCGCCTTGTCGAACTGCGCCTTCTGTAAGGTCTCTGAGTCTGCCAGACACCGGCACGTCCCGAATAAACAAATCGCGCCAAACCGAGTCTCTCTGGGTCGAGGTTACCTCAGTCCGCCACCTCGCAGACCTGAGGAGGAGGTGCGATGCTCGACGAGATCCTGGCGCGGAGCAACCTTCGACTCGCGTTCGAGCGAGTCCAAGAGAACCACGGCTGCCGCGGCGCGGATGGCATGTCCGTCGGCCACTTCGCGGCGGATCTCGAGCGCGAAATCGACCGGCTGCAAGACAGGCTTCTCCGCCGTTGCTATCAGCCCTTCCCGCTCCTCCGATTTTCCATTCCGAAAAGAAACGGCGGGGAGCGCCTCCTCTGCGTCCCCACGGTGCGAGACCGCGTCGTGCAGACCGCCGTGGACTTGGTGGTCCGCCCACTCTTCGAAGCGGAATTCAAGGACTGCAGTTACGCATTCCGGGCCGGCCGCTCCGTGCGCGATGCCGTCTGGAAAATCTGTGAGCTCCGCGATCAGGGCTACCGCTGGCTGGTGGATGCGGACATCGATAGCTGCTTCGACAAAATTCCGCAGGAAAAGCTTCTAACCCGGCTGAAGCGGCTGGAGCTCGATCCCTATGTACTTGGTCTCTTCGAGCGCTGGATTCGCGCCGAGATCTACGACGGCCACAGATTGTTTACTGCCGAGCGCGGCATCCCTCAAGGCTCGGTCGTTTCACCGCTGCTTGCCAACCTGTTTCTCGACGAGCTCGACGAAAGCTTCATATTTCTCGAACAGGTGATCGTGCGCTACGCCGACGACTTCCTCGTCCTCTGCCGCAACCAGGACCGCGCCGAGGGCGCTTTGGAGGTGACTGACGCTCTACTCGACGGCCTCGGGCTCAGCCTGAATCGCACCAAGAGCGCAGTGGCCAGCTTCGATCAGGGATTCAAGTTCCTCGGCGCTCTCTTCCTGCACGACGAGGTGTACCTCCCGTTCGCACACCCTCAGGTGGAAGGACAGCACCCAACGCTACCGCCGCCGCTGGATCTTTGGGCCTACTTGGAGCTGAAGCATGCGGGGTAGGCCATGACCCGGCTTTACATCACCGAACAGCAGGCAATCCTGCGCAAAACCGGCGACCGGTTGATCGTCGAGAAAGACCACTCCGTGCTGATGGAGGTCCCCTGCCTCAAGCTCGACGCGGTGCTGATCTACGGCAATGTGCAGATCACCACACAGGCCATGATCGAGCTTCTCCAACACGGCATCGAGCTTGCGATCTTTTCAAGGACGGGCAAGCTGTGGGGGCAGATCACGCCGCCCAAGGCACGGAACATCGTGCTCCGGATGCGCCAATACGAGCTCGGAAAGTCTGAGGATTTCTGTTTGTGCTTCGCCCGCAATGTGGTACGTGGCAAGATCGCCAACGCCGCCGTCGTGCTCCGGCGCTTCCGGTCCAACCACCCCGACGCCTTCCCGCTCTCCACCGTCGAAGATCTCGAAACCAGGCTGAACCGAGTCGACTCGTGTTCATCTCTCGACACCTTATTGGGAGTCGAAGGCAGCGCCGCAGCGGCCTACTTCGAGGCGTTCGCGGCCATGGTGCCGCAGGAGCTCGGCTTCTCGGGCCGCCAGCGTCGGCCGCCGCGGGATCCGGTCAATGCCCTCCTCTCCTTCGGTTACGTTCTGGTCGGAAATGAGCTGCAATCATTACTGGACGGCATCGGCTTCGATCCCTACATCGGCTTTCTCCATCGCCTCGACTACGGCCGCCCTTCCCTCGCGCTCGACCTGGTAGAAGAGTTTCGGCCCGCCCTGGTGGATCGCTTGACCTCGAGCCTTCTCAATCGAAAGCTATTGGATCGGCACCATTTCGAAACCACGCCGGAGGGCGGACTGTATCTCGATCGAGAAGGCAAACGCCGCTACTTCACCGAGTACGAGAAGGAAATGAACGCGCCGTTCACCTTGGACGGCGGGACCGTCACCTTCCGCGGCCTCTTTCGCCGCCAGGCGGACCGGCTGGCCGCCGCCATTACCAGGGACGAGCCCTACGAAAGTTTTCTCCTGCCGTGCTGATCCTCGTTTCCTACGACATTCCCGACGATCGGCGCCGCACGCGGTTGGCGCACGCTCTCAAAGACTTCGGGCAGAGGGTGCAATACTCGGTCTTCGAGTGCCTGCTCGAGGAGGAGCAAGTCGTTCGCCTGCGTGAGCGAGTCGCGAAGTTGACCGACCCAACCGAAGACAGCGTGCGGATTTACCGCCTGTGCGCCAACTGTGAAGCGCGGGTCGAGATCCAGGGCTTGGGCAAGGTGACGGAAGACCCGGAGATCCTCGTACTCTGAAGCGTCGCCAGCCTCTTGCGGTGGTAAAATGCCAGCTTCGCTCCTTGACAACTGAAGCACGATTATCCGGCGCTTGGCGGAGGCTATCCCTGATCAGCACGGAGGGTCTTAGAGTCTTCTCAGGCGCCACGAACCAAGAAGAATTCACGCTAGGGAAAAAGCATGCCAGGCCCAAATCGCCAAAATGGCACAGGGGTAACGGCGGAGGGCGTAAAGCTCAGAGGAAAGGAGGGTTACAGCGATGGAAACGGCGCAAGAAGGCTGCGGTTGCGGCCTCAAAAACCCTCTCCGAGAGGGGGTAACGGCGGAGGGTGTCGTAAGTGGCTCCAAGAGAAGCGGTTGCAGAGGCGAGAGTTGGAATTGACCAGAGCGAGATGGTGGGATTGCGACCCCAGCCCCCTTGGATTTCGCGCTTCAGGCTCTGAAGACCGCAGTTGGAATTGACCAGAGCGAGATGGTGGGATTGCGACGTAGCCTACCGTGGCCGGTCGAGCGAGAACCTCTTTTGCGTTGGGTTGGAATTGACCAGAGCGAGATGGTGGGATTGCGACTTCTTGGCTGCCATCGGCATCGGGCTGGTCAGCTTCTGGGTTGGAATTGACCAGAGCGAGATGGTGGGATTGCGACGATAATCTTCTGTAGATTCCATTTACCCACCCTCCTGTAGGTTGGAATTGACCAGAGCGAGATGGTGGGATTGCGACGAGATACGCCCACATTTGAAGTCGATCTTGGATAAGCCGAAGTTGGAATTGACCAGAGCGAGATGGTGGGATTGCGACTTCTCGGCCGCCTGCTGATAGTCCTTTTCACACTTGGCGACTTGGTTGGAATTGACCAGAGCGAGATGGTGGGATTGCGACTTCTGGTAGGTCACGTAGGCGTCGGGGTCAACCAACACGATAAGTTGGAATTGACCAGAGCGAGATGGTGGGATTGCGACTTCTTCTGGGCTCACCATCTTCACTGAGTATCCATGGTTGGAATTGACCAGAGCGAGATGGTGGGATTGCGACTTTCTCTAGCATGTCCGGTAGTAATGTCGGGACATGGACCACCTGGTTGGAATTGACCAGAGCGAGATGGTGGGATTGCGACTTCTTGTTCGCCGGACACCCTGCGGGGATCGAGGGTCATACTCGTTGGAATTGACCAGAGCGAGATGGTGGGATTGCGACTTTCTGGTGAGGTCACGGAAGATTCCGGCGGTGGTGGTTGGAATTGACCAGAGCGAGATGGTGGGATTGCGACTTTTCTTGCCGCTTGTTGGTCTGGCCCAGCGTCCGGAAGGTAGCGTTGGAATTGACCAGAGCGAGATGGTGGGATTGCGCTCGGAATTGCCCTGGGCAGTACGGTGGAATTGTCAAGAGGGGTTTGCCGATTTCGTTGAACCAGCCCTCTCCCAGCAGAAAGAGCCAGGTAATGAGTTGGCCGGCGTCTATGCCGCAAGGCGTAGACTGCGGCTACACCTTCCGGCCGATGCGCGGCGACGGAGCGGCGCGTAGGCTCTGGCCACCCTGGCGGGGCCCAGCCAAGCCAGGAGCTACTGAGTTGCTCTCAAGGAGAGGCCCAATGAATCTCGCCAACGCAAAGATTGCCCAGCTGCTGATTCCTGTCGAAGATTTCGAGAAAGGCGTGGCCTTTTATCGCGACGTCCTCGGCCTGCCTCTCCTGTTCACGGCTCCGCCGCAGATGGCGTTCTTCAATTGCGGCGGAGTGCGCCTCCTGGTCGGCGTCCTGCCTCCGGGTCAGCAGGCTCAGAGAGGCTCCGCCATCTACTTCCAGGTGCCGGATATCCACGCCGTCTATTCTTCGCTCAAGAGCCAGGGCGTGAATTTCAGGGCGGAGCCTCACGTCGTGCACCGCACTCCCCAGACGGAGCTGTGGCTGGCGGAGCTCGCCGATCTGGATGGCAACCAGCTGGCGCTCATGAGTGAGGTGGAGGCCGCCGCTCCCTAGATCACCCGCCTCGGCGCGGCAGTCGCGGCGTCGCCGGTGTTGGGTGTGCCCGTGGGCTCGATCAGCAGCAGGTGAACCTCTTCTTTCGCCACCGGTCGATGCTCTACGCCCTTGGGGACGACGAAGAGCTCGCCCGGACCCAGCTCGACCTTGCGATCGCGGAGCTCGATCGTGAGATGGCCCTGAAGCACGAGAAAGAAATCGTCGGTGTCGTCGTGCTTGTGCCAGAAGAACTCACCCTGAAGCTTGACGACCATGACGTCGTTGCCATTGAAGGTGGCTACGGTTCGCGGTTGCCAATGCTCCGAGAACGTCGCCAGCTTTGCTTCCAGATTCACTGCGCTCATTCGCGAGACCCTCCTGGCGAGGATTCTAGCGTGCCGCTCCGTCGAAGCGGCGGCCTCTCCTGTCACACGAATGCCACCCCATTCCCCAGGATCCGGATGCTAGAGTCCTTGCGAACTTGTTTCCTCCCTGAGCGGCGATGAACAAAGGCTTCTGGGCGTGGCTCGCGCTGTACCTCGTGATCGCCGGGGTGTATTGCGTCTTCCTGCTCGGATACGGGATGGAAACCGCTCTGCGCGGCGCCCTGGTCGTGGCAATCTTCGTCCTGCTCGCGATCGGTGCGGTGCGCAGCATCTTTCGCGCTCAGGAGGATCAGCGACTGGTTCGCGCCGCCTTGGCTGGACGGTTTCCCGTCGACGGCCAGCGGTGCGCCGTTCTGGGCACCGTGGTGACGCTGGGGCCCGCTCTGACCTCGCCGTTCAGCCGCACTCTGTGCGCCGCTTACCGCTATCAGATCTACCACCGTGAGGAGATGGAGACGGAAGAAGGGACGGCCATGTTTCCTCGGCCCGACTTCATGGGCACCGCCCGTTCCCCGGTGGCCGTTCGCACCCGCAGGGGCGACATCCGCCTCAACCCGAATTTCCTGGAACAGGGTTTCCCAGAGGGACCGCTGGACGGACCCTCGCACTTCGCCAATGCCGTCGACTATCTCCAGGTGACGCGATTCGCCGACCGATCCGGGTTGAACAAGGTGAACGTCCTTTTCGATATCCAGGAAGGGAACCAACGGGCCAGGGCGGGCGGGGAGGTGCAGGCGGATTGGCGGACGAGCAAGGGAAGTTTCACCCTCGATCCCGGAAAGCACACGCTCTACGAGATGATCGTTCCCATCAACGAGAGGGTCTGCGCCATCGGCCAATACGACGCCTCGAAGCGCGAGCTGGTTCCCCAACCCGCGAAAGTCCTGAAGCTCCTTCGCGGCGTGCCGGTCAGCACTCCGGCGCAGGCGAAGAGCGAGGCGCGGCAGAAGGTGGGGGCGGCGATCTTCCTGCTGGCCGTCTCCCACATCGGCCTTTTCATGTGGCTCTCCACGCCGGCTGTGAGGGCCGGCCGGGCTGGAGCTGCTCTGGCACAGTCCCCGCCAGAGCCCGTCGCTGAAAATGCCGTCGCTTCTCCTGTGGACCGCGCCTTGACCGCCGGCGAGATCCCCAGCCCACGCCCCGTCGGCTGGGCCGTCGACCTCAGCGGGCGAATTCCTCGCGAGACCCTGAATCAGCTCGACCGCCTGGGCGACGAGGTCAAGGCCAGGCGCAGCGCCGAGGTCGCCGTGGCCGTGGTGCCGAGCTTCGGCCCGGTCCCGTCGTCGCAGCTCCTCGCCGCCGATCTTTTCCAGACCTGGAGACTGGACCCGCGCGGCATTCTTCTCCTGGTATCGCTCGACGGCCCGAGAGTCGAGATCCTCCTCGGCCGCGGCCTCGCCACCCTCGACCGCAACAGGAAGGCCCTGTGGATCGTCAAGGGCGTGGTGATCCCGCGCTTGCGCGCCGACGATCCCGGAGGAGCCGTGCTGGCCGGAGCCAACGCCGCCGCGACCCAGCTTCTCGATTTCTCCTCACCGGTGACCGAGCCGGCAGCGGCACCAGCGGCTCCGAAATAGATCAATCAGGGCTTCAGCACTCGGGTTCGTAACCATTTTCTCCTCTCTATTCAATTCCTCTCCGTTGTTCCGTATCTGATGAATACTCTGAGTCCCGCTTGGACAACTTGGACGTAATGTTTCTCGTAACACAATCCCCCTACACTCTTCTCATGCTGCATCTTTCGGTGGCCGACGGCCCGGCACCGCTGACCGTCGCGGGAGATTCGAATGCGGCGACAGAGCCGCACAACCTGGTGGCCATGCTGCGCGCGCTGGAGATGCAGGAGCGCGAGACCGAGGATCGCCTTGACAAGATCCAGCTCTCGTCGCCCGACGAGCTCTCGCTCGATCTCTTGCCGGCCATTGAACGGTCTATTCTCTCCGCCAAGAATGGTCTCGAAAGAATTCTCGCTCGCTATGACGAACGCGAGGAGGATGGCGCTGAGATTGCCGGCATCGTCTTCCTCTCGCTGAACGAGCTGCGGACGCGGGAAGGCCGGTTGGCGAACAACCGGATGCGCCAGGACTTGCCCGCCCAGATCGCGGACTGCAGCAGCATCTTGCGGCACCTCAGGCGGACCGTCACGGCGCTCGAGGAGGCCATCTGCCGTGCAGAGGGAATGACACCGGCCCTCAGCTTGAAACGCGATCTTCAACTCGCCCTCGAGGCGCGCGGCGCCTACGCGAAGTTCCGCCGCAACATCGAGAACATTTGCGCGCTCTGCGAGCCGCAAAACGGAGACGCCGGCCCCGCCCTGCTTTGCGCGGCAACGAGCCTCGCGCGACTCACCGGCAGTGATGTGTTTCCCAGGCTCCGGCTCGCGGACCGGATCCACGTACAGGGTTTTCAGGAGCGAATCGATCGCTGGCATACCTCTGGAAGCTCAGAGCCCTCCGAGGCACGCCGCATCTGGGAGGATCTCTATGCCTTTACCCAGCTCCTTCAGATGGTGAACCAGCGGCAGGAGCTCCTTGAGCATGACCAGGCGCTGCTCGAAGAAATCGATGGAGAATTGGCACAGGCGCCTTCCCCCACAGCCGCCGGCGGGCGCGTCCGCGAGCTGGCCGCTCGCCTCGCGGGCCGCAACGATACCTTGGACACCCTGCTTGCGGAGGAGGCGCCGGCTGGCGCTCTGCTCGAGGCTCTCGACCGGCTCCGGAGACGATCGCCTGGCGCACCCGGGCGATCGATCCCGGTATTGCAGGGCGGGTCGAGCCCCCTCCCACCGTCCAGACCCGCCCCTACGCCAGGCTAAATCAACGCCTAGCCGCCGTGCCGGCGGTCGTTGCCGTGGTCACGATTGTTCTGGCCACGATTGTCGCGGCCAGGATGATTCTGGCCACGGGTGGCCTGGCCGCGGTTGACCTGTCCCCGTCCGGCATCGTTGCGGAACTGCTGCTGCCGTTGCGGCGGAGCCTGACGCTGCTGCCCGCGCTGAGCGTCGAACGAGCGCTGTTGACGGGACTGCTCCTGCTGGCGGAACTGCTGCTGCCGCTGGGCGTTGAGCTGGCGCTGGCTGTCGAAAGAACGCTGGCGGCTGGTGTTGTCCCGCTGCCACCGCTGGGCGTTGTTCTGCTGCCATGGCTGGGCGTTGAACGGCTGCTGCCGCTGGGGCTGAACCCGCCCGTTGTCGAACGAGCGCTGCCGGCGGGTCTGATCCTGCCAACGCTGACCGTTGCGATCGCCGCGGTCGCCCTGGGCCTGCCGGGACGGGAAGCCCTGCCGGCGGTCCCGCGGATCGGTCCGCCCGAAGCCTTGGCCGTGGGTCTGCGCGTAGCTCCGCTGGCGGTCCGGGTGGTCGTTGCGGAACTGGTTCGCAGTGACCACCGAACGACGGGCGCCCGGGCGGTCCATCGGCGAGCCCCGCCAGCCGCGATTCACCTGCGGCCGGAAGAAGGCGAGGCGGTTGCCGTCCGCCTGGAATCCACGGCCCCGGAAACCGTCGAGACCGGCCAGCCGGTAACGCGGCACGTTGCCGTAGAAGTGGTGAACGTGCTCGAACGGGATACCCCGGTTGAAGAAGCGGCCGCCGTGGAATCCATAGAAGGTGCAGTTGTGGGTGAAGCGGAAGAACGAGCTCACCCGCACCCACGGCACGTAGAAGTCGAACAGGTCCACAGAGAGAAAGACGCGGGTCGGCACGAAGAGGTAAGCCGCCGGCGCGATTCCGTAGGTGTAGCCGCCGTCATACCCATAGCCGCTGTCGTAGACCGGAGCGCTCTCATAACCGGGACCGTTGTCGTAACCGGGACCGTTGTCGTAAGCGGGACCATTGTCGTAATCGGGGCCGTTGTCGTAGCCGCCGTTGTCGTCGTAGGCCGGATTATCGGAGTCCGGATTCTCGTAGCCGGGGTTGTCGTCGTAACCGGGGCCTGAAGGGCCATTGGTATTGCTGGCGTTGACGTTGGCGCCGGGGGGCAGCGGAGCCCAGCCGACGTAGTCGTTGCCTTCCTGCCAGGAGACCCAGGCCGGAGCCCAGTCGTTACCGGGCACCCAGGCCCAGCCGATCTCAGGGTCCTGATACCAACGGCCGTAGTGATAGGTCGCCCAACCGTAGGGCTCGTCGGTGAGCCAGGTCCATCCCTCGTCGCTCCAGACCCAGTGGCCGGCCTGGTAGGGGCGCCAACTCGCGGACACATCGCGCGGCGTCCAGACCCAGCCATGGTTCGGGCGCTCGATCCAGTTTCCATAGGGGGCGAGACTGTCGTAGAAGAAGCCGAGGTCGACGGAAGCATGGCCCCGCGGACCTACCTGGACTCCCGCGCCCACCGAAAGCTGGGCGGAGGCCGCGCCGGCACCGGCGCCCAAGAGGAGAAAGGCGAAAAGAACGTTGCGTATGATCTTCATGATGTGACCTTGCCGAGTTGTCGGTGTCCGCGCGTGGCGGGACCCCCTGACTTGGAGATCCTCAGCGCGGGTCACCTAAGACTGGGCAAAGCCCATGCCAACCTGTTTTCCCCAGGGGAATCTCGAATGTAGGACCCCTGAAGAGGACGGTCGTGGGATCTTGAGCGGACGGAGACCAGCCGGCAGGGAGAATCGGTTCGCCGCCAGGGGAAATTGACTCGCCGCTCGGGGAAATTGGTTCGCCGCCAGGGATAATCGGCTCGCCGCTGAGGATAATCGGCCCGCCGCTCGGGGAAATTGGTTCGCCGCCAGGGATAATCGGCTCGCCGCTGAGGAGAATCGGCTCGCCGCCAGGGAAAATCGGTTCGCCGCTCAGGGGAATTCATTCGCCGCTGAGGATAATTCGTTCGCCGCTCGGGGAAATTGACTCGCCGCTGAGGATAAAGGGCTCGCCGCCAGGGGGAATCGACTCGCCGCCAGCGGTGGGGCGTCACCGATCGACCGGGGAACCTCCTGGATCGGGGGCAAAACGCCGGCCAAACCACCCGGGCCTTCTCGAACGGACTCTTTCCGATACCGCGGAGATGACGGATTAAGCTCCTTGTCTTCCTTCTCCCTTCGATAGAGGCAGAGTGTCTCGTTGGCGTTTCCAGAAACCTCACCGCAGGCTATTGACTTTTTCAGATCCCTGTGTGTATGATTCGGCGTCCTGTAGTCAACGTCCGGCGAGAACCTCTCGCCAGCCGGGATGAAGCAGGCTCTTTGACAACTTGTCTCGCCGGGGGGCCGGGAGTCCAACCGCCCCTCCGGCCCGAGGTCCGTTCTCGCTTGAGGCGATCGAGCGGACCTCTTCGGGGACCCGTGGCCTGAGAAGGCAGGCCACGGGTCCGGGGTAGGGATAGCGGCCTTCAGTAGCTCCAAGGTCTCTCGCCGAAGCGGCAGGCGGTTGAGCTCTTCCCGGTAGTATTGCCGTACTGCAATCCCTCCGAATCGGTGCCTGCGAAGATCTGGACGCGGTAGCTCAGCTCGTCGCGGAACAGGGCGATGACGTGGCTCTGGGTGGCGCGCTCGGTTGGCCGATCAGCGTCATTCCAAGGTCTCCCAATGCCCACTCTTGCGGGGACCAACGTAGCGAAGCCGCCCATCGCCGACCAATTTAGCGGTCGCTCGCTCCACAGCCCTTCGCGACTTGCCGATTTCGTCCGCCACCTCAGCCAGGGTCATGGTCAGTCGGATGGATATCGGCAAACAAGGCCCCGCGTGAGTCACGACGCCTGAATCTCCCCCACCAGCCAATCCAGCACCTCCAAAAATCGCCCCAGCTTTCCGGGGCTGGACAGGAACTGTAGAGGGACGTTGGGCCGCTTCTCAATCTTGGCTCGAGGAATAGAGACGCCTTCAATGGCATTGAGGCGCTCCAGGAGCTCGAGGCGTTTGGTTTCAGATTCAAAAGGCGGATTCTTTAACAACTGCTGGAACTGAATCTCCACGCGGCCGTAGGTCCAGACGGAAATCGTCCAATGAGTCGCTCCAGCATGATCGAGGAGTGGATAGAAGGAGCCGTCCTGATGTCCTTGGCCCCACCAGATCCGGCAGCCGGCGCGGTGGGCCCAATCCAGGAGCCTTTTTGCTGTTTGGACCTCGCTGTCTTTGTACCGCTTGGCAAGCTCGCCGAAGAACCTCGGCTCGTCCCAGGGAGTCCCGCGACCCGGTGTGGTCGCTTTCTGGGCGAGCTGGCCAAGAACGAGGGGAACCAGCGTCTTGAGGTCGCCACCTGCGTACTGGCGAATTTCGACGGCCAGCACCTCGGCCGGTGTCATTTGCCGGTTGAGGAACTCGACGACCCGGCGTAGCTCCTGGGGAATCTTGTCGGCGACGAAGAGAAGGCGAATCTTACCAGCCTGAAGGTTGGTGGCGACCCGCTGCCAGAAATCCGCGGCCGTCACTTCACTACCCAAGTGCTCTTGGTAGAGCTCCTCAAGATCGCGCTGCTCCTTGTGGCACCTCGACTCGAACAGGGTTCGAATGGTCTCGGCCGACCAGTAGAGGACGGCATGGGCGGCGTAGTCGAGCATCTGGCCCACCACCTCGCGCCGCACACGGGGGTCACTGCCGCGTTTGACCTCAACGAGAGTCGGCACGCCGTCCTGGTCGAGAAAGAGGTGATCCAGGGACCAGCGGGCGCCCGCGTCCTCGTCGTCCGGAATGCCCACTTCGCGGGTAACGAAGAGCCAGCGCCGAGGCTCTCCCGGGTCGATCTGATCGCCCGCAAGGAGGTTGGGATGGCGAGCTAGCAAGGTCTGGAAATCCAGCTCAACCGCGAACGGGGTCTCGGACATCTCGGTCAGATCGCCCCGAGCATCAAGCAGGAAAATTCCTCCCGGCATGGCTCCTAGTTTAGCAGGGGCTGGGGATTTGGTGAGGGGCGGCGGGGCGAGTCCCTCGCAGCCACAGCCAGCCAAATCCGTTCCACCGCGAAAACTCAAAGCGCCTCTTTGGGGGAGGTTGGTCCGCGCCCCGCGGTTGCCGTCGATAGCGGCGATGCGGCTGAGGCTCTGTTATCCTTCTCCTGTGCGATTTAAGGCTACTCGGCCATGGGGACAGTGAGCTCGATCTAATCTACGTCACCGGCGGCAACCATTTGGCGAGCCTCAAGACCCCGACGACACCTGGAGGGTGCGGCTGATCGAAGAGGATTTCCACCGGCCGATGCTCGAAATGGAGGGCGTGTGACGCCGAAGCGCAAGGCTCCAGTCCCACGGCTTGCCCGCTCGGCCGAGCCGCTGTATCAGGAAGTCCGGGCTGTCCTCGAAACGGCGCGCTCTGACGCCTACCGCGCGGTCAACGCAGCCATGGTGCAGGCCTACTGGCAGGTCGGGCGATTGATCGTCGAGCACGAGCAGAAGGGACGCCGTCGCGCGGACTATGGCGAAGCGGTGATTGCCACCCTGGCGGACCGATTAACGCGGGACTTGGGACGGGGGTTCGACGAGCGCAATCTGCGGTACATGCGCAGCTTCCACCTTGCGTTCCCAATTCTGAACCCACTGCGTTTCGAATTGCCTGACCCTGAGAAACGGAACGCAGCGCGTTCCGAATTGGCGATTCATAACCCAGGTCTTGACGCAACCCCAGCGCCGGCGCATCGCCATCCTGCAACGCTACGCCCAGAGCTTTCTTGGACGCACTACCGGCTTCTCCTGGGTGTAGAAGACCTCCACGCACGTGAGTGGTACATGAACGAGGCTGCGGAGCAGCACTGGTCCACCCGCCAACTTGAGAGGCAGATTTCGGTTCTCTACTACGAGCGGCTGCTGGCCAGCCGCAAGAAGATACTCGTTCGCCGGGAGGCCGCCACCAAGCTGGCCACAGTAGAGCCGGAGCAGTTCATCCGTGATCCGTACGTGCTCGAGTTCCTCGCCTTGAAGGACTACCCGGCCCTACGCGAATCCGCGATCGAACAAGCGATCATCGACAACTTGCAGGCGTTCCTCCTGGAATTGGGCAAGGGCTTCTCCTTCGTCGCTCGCCAGAAACGTATGCGCTTCGAGGACGAGGACTTTTACGTAGACCTGGTCTTCTACAACTACCTGCTCCGATGCTTCGTGTTAATCGATCTTAAGGTTGGCAAGCTGACTCACCAGGACATCGGCCAGATGGAATCCTACGTGCGTATGTTCGACGCCCATGCACGACCCGAAGGCGACAATCCGACGATCGGCCTGATCCTGTGTTCCAGGAAAAACGAGGCGATCGCGAAATATTCGGTGCTGAGCGAGGCTCGCCAAATCTTTGCCGCCAAGTATGTGAAGGTGCTGCCGACTGAACGGGAGCTCACTCGAGAGATTGAGCGCGAGCGGCGGCTGATCGATGCGCGCCACGGTTGAGCGACAGCAAAGAGCCAGGGTATTCTTGGAAGCTCGCCCATTTCGGGCAAAGCAGAGCGAGCCGGAGGGGAAGATCGGCGCACTCCGCTACTCCAGCCCTTCCACGAGGTACAGCTTGGAGAGTATGCGCTCCGTGTAGTAGGCGACCGTTCGGCCGTCGGGGGTGAGGTGGATACGAAACACTTGTTGAATTCCCGTGCGGTCGGCGGGCACGATCTCCTTCCAGAGCTCCCGCCGCCCGGTCGCGATCTCCACCCGGTAGATGGGCCAGCCGGAGCCCGTCTGCCTCTCCTGGCCGGCGGTGAACAAGGCCTGGCCGGAGCCGTCCCAGCGTAGGAACCGCTCGCCCGGAAGATAGTTGATCTTGCGGGGAGTGCCGCCGTCGACAGGATAAAGCGCGGCGGACCGTTGGTCCCAACCCACGATCAGCTTGCCGTCGGGCGAGGCCGCCGATTTGACGACGATGCAGGAGACTCCCTCGGGCGTGACCGGCCGTAAGGCGCCAGTGGCCATGTCGAGCACATAGCACCGGCTCTGCCCCCCGGTTTCGCGCCCCGTCAGCGCGAGTCGATGGCCGTCCGGAAAGAACCCGACCGAGACCACGCGCAGGGCCACCTCCCGGGACCGCGTGTGGCCCGCCCCGGTGGGAAGCAGGAGGATCCGGCTGCCCTTGCCGTGGACGACCGCGGCGGCCCACTGGCCGTCGGGGGAAATGGCCTGCGCGATCCCTTCGCCCAGCTTGACGGAGCTCGTGCCCTCGAGATCCCGCAAATAGACCGAGTTGAACGGCCCGCCCTCCTCGCCCCGGTGGGACAGGAGCAGCGTCTTGCCGTCATCCGAGATGTCCACGGGAAATGCCCGATCGAGCCAGGAGACATCGCGCTCGCCGACCTCGCCGGGCAGGAGGATCTTCGTCTCGTCGATCCTTTCGTGCCGCGCCAGCAGGGCTCGACCGTTGGCAGCGACGTCGAGAAGATCCACGTCAGCCGGAAACGAGAGGAGAATCCGTTCGCGCCGGTCGAGGCGCACCGCCGCCAGGACCGTGTTCCACCCCCGGCTGCCGGTAATCCAGATCTCATCCCCAGTCGGGGACCAGGCGAGCCCCCGTAAGGACAGCCACCCCTCGGAAAGCCTTTTGACCTCCCCCGTGCGCAGCTCCACCACGGCCGCCGAGCCGCTCCAATCCGAGACGTTCGGGTGCTCGAGGAAGGCGATCCGCCAGCCGTCCGGCGAGAAGCGCACGTTGCTGATGTGGCCGCCGCTTCGATGCAGCACCTTGCCGATGGGATATTCCAGCCGCTCGCCCAGCTCCCGGCGCACGACGGCGAGCCCGGAGCCGTCGGGTGACCAATCCGCGTCCGTGACACCGTCCTGTAGTCTGCGGGCGCCGCCGCCGAGCAGGGGCGCTCGCGCCAGGGTCCCGACCCCCAGGTGGCTGAAAAAAAGCGGGATTTCGGGATCGAGGGAGATCGCCAGCTCGCCCGTGCGCGACACCGCCAGCAGATCCGCCGGCGGCAGCTCGATCCGGGACTCCCCGGACGAGCCTGGAAGATGCGGAACGGATCGCCGTTCCAAGAAGCGCCGAAAACGACCGTCTGGCCGTCCGGAGCGAATCTTGCCCGATTGAGGGTGCCTCTCTCATAGGTGAGCACCTTGAACGTCGGCGCGCTCCCCGCGCGGGAAACCCCCGTCTGCCGCGCCGCCGCGAACCCCAGGAATCCGGCGATCACGATCACCGTGAGGATGGCGGCCGGGGCGAACCGTTTCCACGCCAGCTTGGAAACGCGGCGCTGCGGCCAGGAGGGTTGTGGAACCTCCACGAGGGTGGGCCCCGCCGTGAGCATCGGCCGTGAGCCGGAGCGCAGCAGCGCCCGCAGGTCCACCGGAATCTCGTTCACGTTCTGGTACCGATCCGCCGGGGCCTTTTGCAAGACCTTGCACAGAATCCGCTCGATCTCGGGCGGCATCCCCGGGCGCAACTTCCCGATCGGCCGGGGTTCCAGGTGCAGAATCGCGTAGGCGAACGCCCGCTCGTCCTCTCTCTCGAAAGGCAGATGGCCCGCCAACATCTCGTAGAGCACCACTCCCAACGACCAGATGTCGCTGCGGTGGTCGACCGGCTCGCCGAGGATCTGCTCGGGAGACATGTAGGTGGCGGTGCCAATGACCACTCCCGAACGGGTCAACCGGCTGTCGCCGGCAAGCTTGGCGATGCCGAAGTCGAGGATCTTGACCTGGCCGTCCCTGGTGATCATCAGGTTGGCCGGTTTGATGTCGCGATGGATGATGCCCTGGGCGTGGGCGCGGGCAAGCCCCGCCGCGATCTGGACCGTATAGTCGATGGCCTCTTCAATCTTCAGACCGCCGCGCCGGATTTTCTGCTCGAGGGTTTCGCCTTCGTAGCAGGCCATGGCGATGAAGAATTTCCCCTCGCCATCCCCGGTCTCGCCGATTTCGTAGACCGTACAGATATTCGGATGATCGAGGGACGACGCGGCCCTGGCCTCGTTCAGAAAGCGCTGGCGGTCGTTCTGGCTGTCGAGATGGGCGGGAAGGAGCTTGAGGGCGGCGAGCCGGCCGAGCCGGAGGTCACGGGCCTTGTAGACGACACCCATCCCGCCACCCCCGAGCTTCTCGAGGATTTCGTACTGGGCAACGGTCCGCCCAACCCACGATGGGCCGCTGTCTGCCATCGCGCCCGCGATCTCTCCATGCGTTTCCGTTCGTCGTTCGGTTACGCAAGCCTAACATAACGCGATAACGCGCGAACGCGAATTACTGATGAAGATCGACATCCAGGTCAAGCCGGCGAAGTGAAGGCTCCTACGGGATACGAAGGGGGCACGATGTCGCCGCCGGTGCCGGTGGCGGGCGGCATGCTCCCGGGGCTCAGGAGATGTGGGCGACAGGCTGCCGGTTCGCGTCGCCCACCCGCCAGCGGACGTCCACTGTGACCGGGAAGGTGCTCGGCGAGGTGGTAGCGGAATTCGGAATTTTGGATTCTATCGGCGCAAAAGCCAGGGCGAACCTCCGGGAGGTCAAAAGCCGGCTCGCGGTGGTAGCTTGAGGGTAATCGCTTTGGCGCTATGATAGGGCGATTAGAGCCAGGGGCGGCAGCCTTCCGCGAGCGGGCCTTCCTGGGGCCCCCTCCTCGGCAATTTTTCCGCTGGAAGTTGCCTGCTACTGAAGAGAGGATTGCAACCTGACCATCGTCCTCGGCCCGTAGTGTGCCGAGAGCATTAGGGAAGACCCGACTCGGGCGACAGGAATGCCAAGGGAGACGCCATAGAAGCTCATGACTCCATCATTCAAGACCTGGTCCAAGCCGGCTGTTGCCTTACAGCAATAAACCATGCGGTCCATCAATAGAGACGATAGCCCCGGGACTCATCATTTGCCTGGCCCGCAACAAACCCCTTTGCAGGAGGTCCTCTAATGGATCTCGTTAATCCATACATCGCCGGCAATCCGATTGCCCACGAAGAAGGCTTCTTTGGCCGCGAGCCCCTGCTGCGTGCAGTCCAATCGATGCTTGACCATCCCCATGCCAATGCCATCGTGCTACACGGCCAGCGGCGAATGGGCAAGACCTCCATACTCTTACAATTGCGTCGCAGCCTTAGGCTAGGCGGCAAATTTACTCCGATCTACCTGGATCTTCAAGACAAGGCGGACAAGCCTCTCGAGGAGCTTCTCTTGCTCCTCGCCAAGGAAATCGCGGAAGCGCTGAACGTTGAGCCGCCCGACCAAGAGCATTTCCATGACGATGGTACCTATTTCCGGCGCGAGTTTCTTCCTCGCATCTCCGCCACCACTCCGCTCGTGCTCCTCTTTGACGAGTTCGACGTCTTGGATAACGTCGCCAGGGACGCGAGCCAGTCCTTCTTTCCCTATCTGCGCCTTTGGATGTCGAACATCAAGGATGTCAATTTCGTCTTCGTGCTCGGCCGGCGACCGGAGGATCTCTCCACAGAAACCCTGTCCACATTCAAAGGCGTACTCGCTTCGCGGGTCTCTCTTCTAGAAAAGGTCGATGCGGAGGCCGTAGTCCGCCAGTCCGAAGACAAGGAGGGTCCCGAATGGACGGACTCTGCTGTTGAGAGAGTCTGGGAGATCTGCCAAGGCCATCCATATTTTACCCAACTCCTGGCGAGCGCCGCATGGGATGCCTGGTACAAACTCCGGGGCGCCAAAGCGCAAGATCAGGATCCGATAGAACCCGGCTTGGTGGATACCTCCATGCCGCAGGCATTTCAGCAAGGCTCCCATTCCTTTCTCTGGATCTGGAACGGTCTTCCGCCCGCTGAAAAAGTAGTGTTGTCGGCTATCGCTCAAGCCAAGGGAGAATTAGTATCACAGGAGGATTTGGTCGACATTCTCAACAATAGCGGCGTTCGCCTGGTCATTCGCGAGTTGGAGGTAGCTCCGGAAAATTTGGCTGACTGGGGTATCCTGATCAATATTGACGAGTCGTACGGCTTCTCGGTACCGATTTTCCGCCACTGGTTGGCGAGCAGCTTCCCGCTACGGCGCGTCAAGGACGAGTTGGATCGAATCAACCCGCTCGCCAACGACCTCTTTTCTGCAGGAAAGCGCTATTACCAAATCAAGCAGCTTGACGAGGCCAAGAGTAAGCTCAATGAGTCTTTGCACATCAACCCCAATCATTTTGGGGCCCTGCTGCTGCTGGGGAACATCCTCTTGGAGGAGCGAGACTTTCCGAGCGCCGTCGCCGCCCTCGAAGAGGCCTTCAAGGCGAGCTATACAGCACGGCCCGATTTTGTACGCGCCTTGCTGGCGAGCGCCGATGACGTCGACGAAGAGGAACGGGTTGGTATCTATCGACGAATACTCGCCATCGAACCAAGCCAGCGAATCGCGCTTGAACGACTCGCCACAATTCAAGAGGAGCAGAGACAGAAGAAGATCAAGGAGCTCGAAGACTCGGCCGTACTCAGCGAGAGCGAGGAGAACTGGGAGAGAGCGATCGAATATTATTATTCCCTCCGGCAGATCGCCCCCGATCACCCGGGTCTGGAGATGAAGATCACCGAGGTCGAGGGACAAGTGAGCCTTCTTGTTGACTACCGGGACGCTCTCGAAGCTCTTGAGATCAAAGACAACGAAAGGGCAACAATTCTTCTGGCAGACGTCATCGCAAAAGAGCCGACGTACAAGGAGGCTGCGCGCTGGCTGCTCCTGGCAACCAAGGGAGTCGACGTCACGCAAATCGAAGCCGACTCGCGATTCCTGGCAACTGAGCTGCGCGGGTCGGAGAAGACGATAAAGATGCTCGAGAGTCAGCAGGAAGATCTCAACCGGTTGAGACGTGAATTGACCGCGGAACGGTCTAGGTTGCAGGCTACGGAGGCCCGACTCGGGGCCTTGGCGACACAAAGCAATTCCGAATTCATGGCTCGATTTCGCCAAATTTTCGATTCTGGAGATCCTGAGGCGATGATTCCTTGTCCGCTCTGCGGCATCACGGTTAAAGGCAAGAACCTACTGCGACACACCATCCTGAGGCATTCTGAAAATGGAGCCTGATGAAGTGACGAATCCTTTCTACGTTAGCGGCCCGGTCGATCCTTCGCGACTGCTCGGGCGGGCGCCTGAGTTACGCAGAATATTTGACCGGCTTGCCACCGGCCAATCCGTTTTGGTCACCGGGCAGCCTCACGTCGGGAAGACGTCGGTTCTGCGCTTCATAATGAATGGGGAGTTGCGCCGGCTGCACCGGCAAAGCCAGTTTGATGCGGCATTCTTTTGCTTTGTTGACGCGCAGTTGTTGCCATCCGATGCTACGCCTGGAGAATTCTGGAAGATTGCCCTCGAGCCTCTTGGCGAGGCTAGATCTCAGTCGGCGGTCGGCGACAGCTATCGACGGGCAAGAAAAGGAGGATTTGAAAGCTTCGCCCTTAGGCGCCTCTTTTCAGATCTCGAAGAGGCAAAATCCCGACTTGTCCTGGTGTTGGATGAGCTCGACGCCACGCTTGCGCAGCCAAAACTGAATACACAAGACTTCTACGCAGGCTTGCGATCGCTTTCGTCGACCACCCAGGGACTCACGATTCTGGCCTCTTCCCGCTACAACCTGGCACAGCTCATTAAGCTTACGCAAGGCTCCAGCACTCATGGGTCGCCTTTTCTGAATACCCTCGCGGAGGTGCCGCTGAGCAATCTCGGCGATAAGTTTTTATTGACTCTGGTAGAGCTTCTCGGAGACCGCGCCACGGCCTCCGATTTACACTTCGTAAAGGCCATTTCCGGTGGCCAACCCTATCTTGCGCAAATGACGTGCTCTGTGCTTTGGGATCTACGCACGGACGGCCTGAGCAACAAGGACCTCTATGTTACAGCGGGGAAGCGCCTGTCTCGGCAACTCGCACATCACTTCGACGACTGTTGGAGACTATGCTCGAACGACGCCAAGAAAGTGGTGACGGCGGTCGCCCTGGCGCAGATACCGTCCCTCCTTGGCGACCGGAAGGTCAAGGTAAAGGACGTTTTTGAGAGCATCTCTGACTATTCATCGGAGTTAGGGGAACTGGAGACACTAGGAATTCTTGCGCAACCCGACAATGGTCAATGGATCATCCAACAGGAAGCCTTTCTTTGGTGGCTTGCAGATGAGATTCGTAGGAGCCTGCGCAGTGGCGTTGATTTTAGCTCGTGGCTTCGAGAGCAGGAGATCGAGAACCTGTTTACTCGAAAACAGCGAGAGCGAATCGAGCTGGCGGCGAAGGGCACAGTTTCCGTCTTGGGCATGGGGACGACTTCTCTAATTGAAGCTTTCGCAAAAGGTCTGGGCGGGATGCTGACGGGATGAGAGGGTCACTTGAGGGATACATACTGAGCGATGTGTCCAAGGCAGGAATTCGAAGGTTCGAAGGGAGGTCTCTTGAGAACAATTCTGTTCGTAACGCTTGTGCTCAGTCTGCCGCTCGCGGCCTCCGCCGAGCCGTTCGGAACGCCACTGCAGAAAACCTGCGCCCAGCTCCAGAGCGAGGGGTGGACGCCACCCATCGATCCGCAGACGAACAAGCCCGGGAAGGCGGAGATGGATCTCCCCCGCGGCCTGTACCTATGTACGCTCACGCACGCGCTGAAGGCGGAGGGCACCGGCCATGCGCCGGACCTTCAGGCTCTGCTGAGCAACACCGGCAAGGGACCCGGCATCATCCTCTCGGCCAACATCTGGTGCGCCGCGGATCGTACGGCGACGTTCGATGCCCTTCTCAAGCAGGTCGAGCACATTGCCGGCAGCGTCCCGGAGGCCGTCTCCGCGGCCATTCGCGCGGGGAAGGAGGCCAAAGTTACGGGGAATGGGCTGAGCTTCGAGGTCAGACCCGTGGAGGTGGACTCCGAAGCCTGCAAAAGCGTTCCCCCCGGACAGCTCGGCCCGGTGCTCATGGAGCTCGGCGTCCAGCTCAAGCCGGCGAAGTGAGCGAGGTGTGGTATCCCCAACAGGGACGAGTTCGAACGCCCGAGACCGACTGACCGACTTCCTTCACAGGATGGACATTCTGCGGCGGCTCCCATGGGCGGCCTGATTGCATCGCCTGGAGCGATTGGGACGCCGAGCGGGATTACACGCTACTGCAACGGCTGTCCGTGTACCGAGACCACGCCGAGATCTCGCGCCGCGGCTCCAAGGCGCCCATCGAACGTCCAGAGGCTACTGCCAGCCACAAGTGCGGAGGCCAGCAGGTGAACGTCGACCCAGCCGATCCCCCGTCCGCTGAGCTGGCGCGCCAGGATCAGCTCCAACACCTCTTCATCTGGAACCAATGGCGAGGGAGAAAGCCGCTTCAGATCCGCAATCACTGATTTCCGTCGCGGGCCGAGACCACCCAAGACAAGCTCCCCGAGAACCCAGGGATGAAGCAAGACCAGATTAGATTCGAGGTGCTCGGCGAGATCCGCCGCACGGTCGGCACCGCGAAAGAAGTCGACCCATACAGAGGTGTCCACCAGGATCACTGTGCGCCATCTCGCATCGGAAGCCGCCGCCGTGAAGCGACCTCGACCTCGGGCACTTTCCCGCGTAGCGCCGCCAACCGTCGGCGGGCCGCCTCGTCCACCAGCGCTTTCAGCCCCAGCCGGACGGCGACCGATTTAGTGGCCGCACCGGTGACCCGCACTGCTTCTTCGAGGAGATCGCGATCGATCTCAATCGTCGTTCTCATGCAGAGAGCGTCGCACGGATCTTCTACAGGGTCAACGTCGAACAGATGGCGACTTCTGGAAAGTATCCCCAACGGGACTCGAACCCGTGTTACTGCCTTGAAAGGGCAGTGTCCTAACCACTAGACGATGGGGACGTGCAAGGAGCGGCGGGCTTACGCCCGGAGGTAATTTACCACAGCCGGCTTTCAGGTCCGCCGCGGCTCCGCCGCCAGGAGGGCCTCGACCTCTTCGTCGGAGAGGTCTTCGAGGTTGTCCAAGAGGGCATCGACCTCGGAGTCCGCCGACTGCCCCACTCTCGCCTGGGCGACGGCGAGGGCCAAGCCCTCGACCGTGGGCTTCTCGAAGAGGGTGCGCAGGGGAATCTCGACGCCGAGCTCGTCGCGCAGGGCGGCGATGACGCGGGTGCCGAGGAGCGAGTGACCTCCCAGCTCGAAAAAGTTGTCGTCGACGCCCACGGCGTCCAGGTTCAGGAGTCGCTGCCAGATGGCCGCGATGGCCTGCTCGACGCCGTCGCGGGGCGTGACCAGGTCCCGGGCGCTCGCGCGGCAGGGCTCGGGATCCGGCAGGGCCCGGCGGTCCACCTTGTGATTGGGGGTGAGGGGCAGCCGGTCGAGGAAGACGAAGGCGGCCGGGATCATGTAGGCGGGCAGGATGGCGCGCAGGGCTTCGTGCAGCTCGTGGGCGTCCGCCACTCCCTCCACGGCCGGCACGATGTAGGCGATCAGGCGCCGGCCGGCTGAGTCGCCGTCTCGTGCGATGACCACGGCCTCGCGCACTCCCGGCAGCCGCCGGAGGGCGGCCTCGATCTCTCCCAGCTCGACGCGGAAGCCGCGGATCTTCACCTGCTGGTCGCGCCGGCCCGCGAACGCCACGTCGCCGGACGGCAGATAGCGGCCGAGATCGCCGGTGCGGTAGACGCGGTCTCCTGGCTGGCCGGTGAAGGGATTTATTCGGAACGCTTCCCGGGTGAGCTCGGGATCGTCGAGGTAGCCATCCGCGAGATGGGGGCTGCGCACGCAGATCTCTCCCACTTCGCCGATACCGGCCAGAGCCGGCTCGCCGGAATCGTTGCCGAGGCGCAGCACGAGAAGCTGGACGTCCTCCATTCCGCGGCCCAAGGGAAGGATCTCCCGCGCTCGCTCTCCGCTTGGGCTTGCCGGAACGACGTGATAGCCCAGGGCGCGAACCGTCTCGGTGGCGCCGTAGAGGTTGACGACGGCAGCGGCCGGGGCGACGGTACGGAGGCGATCCACGTCCAGCCGGGTGAGGACGTCGCCCACCAGCATGGCCCAGCGCAGCGTAGGGATGGTGGCGAGCGTGGCCCCGCCTCCCGGCGGCTCGGTGAGTACCGTCGCCATGGCCGGGGTGAGGTTGGTGAAAGTGCACTCCTGACGCGCCATCCACGCCGCCAGACGGCCCGGGGTGCCGATGTCGTCGGGCGACGGAACGCAGAGCGTGCCGCCCAGGCAGAGGGAGGTGAAGAGGTCCCGCTGGAGCGGATCGTGGGCCAGGCCGGAAAGCATGGTGTGGCGCTCCGATTCGCCGAGCGCGAAGCGCTCGCGCAGCCAGGGAAGGAAGTGCGAGAGGGCGCCGTGGCTGCCGAGGATCGCCTTGGGGCGGCCGGTTGAGCCGGAGGTGAAGGCGATGTAGGCGAGGTCGGTTTGGACTGCGGGGGCAGTTTTCCCATCCCAGCCGTCAAAAGCGCCCCTCCGGGGCGGACCCTCACTCCCCCGACCCCTCTCTCCCAGCCTCCCCCCCGCCTGACGGGAGAGAGGGGAGAAAGCACGCTGGGACGGAGTGCTCTCTGTTTTTTCTAAGGCTAACCACTCCCTCTTCTCCCGGCGGTCGGGGGGGAGGCTGGGAGAAGAGGGCTGGGGTGATGAGGGCTCTTCGGCACGATCATCGATAACCACCCGACACTCCACCCCGCTCGCATCCAGAAACCCCTCCACCTCCCCAGGCACCGGCCCGGCCGCCGCGAGGGCCACCCAGGCTCGGGGACGGGCGAGGTCCAGGCGGTCGACGAGCTGTGACGCAGGATAGGCCGGGTCGAGGATGACGAACGCGGCGCCGGCTTCCAGAACGCCGAGGACGGCCAGGGCCAGGGGCGCGCTGCGATGCGCCCAGATGGCCACCCGATCTCCTTTATCAACCCCGGACGCTCGGAGCTGGCTGGCGAGGTGACGGACGCGCTCGGCAAGCTCACCGTAGGTCCAGGTGAAATCGTCCTCCTCCACCGCCGGCCTGTCCGGATGGCGGCGGGCCTGTTCGGCGAAGAGCTCGTGGACGGCTCCCGGCCAGTCGGCGTTCTGGGGAGCCGTGGGATCGGGCAGGAGCGCCGCGGCCTCGGGGGTGAGCAGGTGGAAAGCGGTGAGGGGCAATTCGGGGTTCGCCACCGCCTGCGCGAGGAGCCAGACGTACTGGCGGAGCATCTCCTCCATGCGTGGGGCGTCGAAAAGGTCGGCGTTGTAGACCAGATCGAGGCCGAGGCCGCCGGCAATCTCGGCGGCGTAGATGGTGAGATCGAACTTGGAGTCGGCCTCGGTGTCCGTGAGGGGCTCGACGGTGAGTCCGCCCGGCAGGCGGGCTCCCAGGTCGGGGAAGTTGCCCAGATTGAAGAAGACCTGGAAAAGCGGCGTGCGCGACAGGTCACGCCGGGGCTTCAGCTCCTCGAGGAGCTTCTCGAATGGCACGTCCTGGTGGCTGTAGGCGCCCACGGCTTCATCCCGCATCTGGCTCAATAGATCCCGAAAGGTGGGATTGCCGGAGAGATCGGTGCGCAGGACGAGGGTGTTGAGGAAGCAACCGATGAGGCTTTCCAGGTCGGCGTGGGCGCGGCCCGCCACGGGCGTTCCCACCAGCACGTCGTCCTGACCGCTGAGGCGGGCGAGCAGCAGGTCGAAGGCCGCCAGGAGGGCCATGAAGAGGGAGCCGTGAAGGCTCGCCGCCAACTGGCGAAGGCCGTCCGCAAGATCGGCTGGGACATGGGCCCGGACGCTGCCGCCAGGGAAGGTCTGGAGGGGCGGACGCGGCCGGTCCAAGGGCAGGTCGAGGGGCAGCGGATCGTCTCCCAGCCGCTCGCGCCAGTAGTCGATCTGCCTTGCGGTCTCGGCGTCCGTCAGCCGTTGCCGCTGCCAGCGGGCGAAGTCCTTGTACTGCACGGGCAGGGGCGACAGAGGGGAAGGCAAACCGGAGACGAAGGCGGCGTAGAGGGCCGTCAGCTCGCGCTGCATCACCCGCACGGACCAGCCGTCCGAAACGATGTGGTGGACGGTCTGGAGCAGCACGTGTTCCTCGGAGGCAAGCCGGAGTAGCAGCATGCGGAGCAGGGGGCCGCGCTCCAGATCGAAGGGCCAGGCGGCTTCCTCGGCCGTCAGCCTCGCGACTTCGGCGCGGCTCCGAGTTTGCGACAGGCCGCCGAGATCCACCAAGGGGAGCGGCCGGGGTTGCCAGAGATCGACGACCTGGACGCCAGTGCCGCCGCGCTCCTCGAAACGGGTGCGCAGCACGTCGTGGCGACGGGGGATCTCGTCGAAGGCGCGGGCCAGCACCGGGACGTCGAGGGGACCGAGCAGGCGAAGCGGGCCAGGGATGTTGTAGATCGCCGTGCCCGGAGTGAGGCGGTCGAGGAACCAGAGCCGCTCCTGGGGGAAAGAAAGGGGCGCGGGGCCGGCCGAGAATTCCATCCGGAGATCGCCGGGACCCGTTTCTCGCGGGGGGCTCTGCTCCTCCAGCCGGGCCGCGAGAGCGGCCGGCGTCGAGGCGTCGAAGATCAGGGCCACGGGGATGGTCTGGCCCAGGGCCCGTTGCAGCCGGTTGACGAGAACGGCGCCGGTGAGCGAGCTGCCGCCGAGGGTGAAGAAGTCCTCGTGGCGCCCCACCGTGCGGTCCGCGGCGAGCCCAAGCACGTCCCGGAAGGAAACGGCCACGAGCTGCTCCAGGGCGGTCGCGGGCGGCTCCTGCTCGGCATCGGCTGGCGGGCCGTCCGTGGGTTCAGGGAGAGATGCGCGGTCCAGCTTGCCGTTGCGGGTGAGCGGGAAGCGGTCGAGAACGACCAGGGCCGAGGGGAGCATGGGCTCGAGCAGGGTGACGGCGAGGAAGACGCGCAACTGGGAAAGTGACGGAGGGACATCCAGCTCGACCGTAATCCACGCCACCAGCCGGGTCTCGCCGCCGGGGCCGGCCATGGTTCCCACCACGGCCTCGCGCACTGCAGGGTGGCGGGCCAGGGCGGCCTCGATCTCCCCCAGCTCGATGCGGTAGCCGCGGATCTTCACCTGGTGGTCGATGCGGCCGAGGTACTCGAGATCGCCGTCCGGCAGCCGGCGGGCAAGGTCGCCTGAGCGGTAGAGGCGTGCGCCGGGTGCTCCCCACGGATCGGGGACGAAGCGCTCCGCCGTCAGCTCGGGCCGACCGAGGTAGCCTCTCGCGACACCCTCGCCGCCCACCACGATCTCGCCAGGAACGCCGATCGGCTGCGGCGTGAGTCCGCGGTCTACCACGTGGAGCGTGAGGTCGAGAATGGGTACGCCGAGGACGCTGCCAGCGGCCAGGTCACTCCGCCGCACGGTCCGATAGGTGACGTGGACGGTCGTCTCGGTGATGCCGTACATGTTGACCAGCAGGGGCTTCTCGTCGCCATGGCGATCGAACCAGGGGCCGAGAGACGAAGGCTCCAGGGCCTCGCCGCCGAAGATCACGTAGCGCAAGGCGAGGTCGGGTTGTGCGCCTTCGAGCACCGCCTCCTCGGCCCACAGGAGCTGCCGGAAGGCGGACGGCGTCTGATTGAGCACCGTCACCCGCTCGTCGCGCAGCAGCGTGTAGAAGGCCTCGGGCGAGCGGGCCTGCCAGACCGGGACGACGACGAGCCGGCCGCCGTGGAGGAGCGCGCCCCAGATCTCCCAGACGGAAAAATCGAAGGCGTAGGAGTGAAAGAGCGTCCAGACGTCGTCCGGCCCGAAGCCGAACCAGCCTCGAGTGGCCGAGAACAGCCGGGTGACGTGGCCGTGGGGAATGACGACGCCCTTGGGCTGGCCCGTCGAGCCCGAGGTGTAGATAACATAGGCCGGCAGCTCCGAGTCCACGGGGACGCTCAGCCGGTCCGAGCTGCGGGCGGCGATCGACTCCGCCTCGGCGTCGAGCATCTCGCGGGTGAGGAGAAGACTGGCGCCGCTGTCCTCCAGGGCGAAGGCGAGGCGCTCGGGCGGATAGGAGGGATCGAGCGGCAGGTAGGCGCCGCCGGCCTTGAGGACCGCAAGGATTGCCACCAGCATCTCAGCCGAGCGCTCAAACTTTACGGCCACGAGATCGCCAGGCCTGACGCCAGACGCCAGCAGGTGGCGGGCGAGACGATTTGCTCGGGCGTCCAGTCCGCCGTAGATGAGGGTCTCGCCGTCCGCCGTAACCGCTGGAGCGTCCGGCGCGCGGTCCACCTGGGCTTCGAAGAGGCGGTGAATGGGCGCCCGGACGGACAGATCGAACTCCGAAAGCTCCGTCGTAACGTCAGCCTCCGCCCGGGCATAAATGCCGGGGCTACTAACGACGCCGGATGAATCCGGCTTAGAAGCCCCCTTCAGGGGGCGCAGCTCATAGCCCTGGCATTGATGCCCGGGCGGAGGTGACGCCTGGAGATCCTGGCTCATCGGATTCCATTCCACGACGAGCTGATGCCGTTCGGCCTGGGTGGCCAGGGGCAGCTCCGAGAGGCGCAGCTCTAGATTGGACATCGCCGCGGCAAGGAGAATTTCGAAGGCGCGGGCGAAGCGGGCGGCGGTGGCGCCGTCGAACAGCTCGGCGCTGAACTCCAGGGCGCCTTTGATCCCTTCCGGTAGCTCGATCAGCGACAGGCTGAGATCGAACTTGGCAGTCGCGGTGGGAGCCGCGAGGTCGCGGATCTCGAGGTCCCCCGCGGCGAGGGCGGGCGAAGGCGCGTTCTGGAGGACGAGGAGGGCCTGGAACAGTGGGGTGCGGCTGGGATCGCGACCCAGGCGCAGCTCCTCGACGAGGCGCTCGAAGGGGAGATCCTGGTGTGCGAAGGCGGCGAGAGCCACACCGCGCAGACGACCCACCAGCTCACGGAAGGTGGGATCGCCCGAGAGATCGCCCCGCAGCACGAGGGTGTTGACGAAGAAGCCGATCAGGCCCGCCGTCTCCGAGTGGTTGCGGTTGGCGACCGGCGTACCGACGGCGAGGTCGTCCTGGCCGGCGAGCCGGCCCAGGAGGGCCTCCCACGCGGCGAGCAGGACGATGAAAAGCGTTGCCCTTTCCTGCAAAGCCAGGGCTTGGAGCCGCGCCACATCGGCGGTCTCGACCACGACGGGACGGACACCCCCGGCCGAGCCGCGGCGAGTCGGCCGAGGCCGGTCGGTGGGCAGGCGCAGAGGCTCGATCCCCGCCAGACCGTCGCGCCAGAAGGCGAGCTGCTTCTCAAGTCGATCGCCCCGCAGCCACTCGCGCTGCCAGACGGCGAAGTCGGCGTACTGAATGGGCAAGCGAGGAAGGGAGGCCGGCGTGCCGGAAGACGCGTTTTCGTAGAGGGCCGCCATCTCCCGCACCAGCACGCCGAGCGACCAGCCGTCGCAGACGATGTGATGGAGGTTGAGGGCGAGGACGTGAAGACTCGCATTCTGCTTCACGAGGAGAGCGCGCAGCAATGGCCCGGCCGTAAGGTCGAAGGGCCGGAGAACCTCGTCGCGGACGAGGCGATCCGCCTCCGGGGTGCGAGCGGTCTGCGGCAAGGCGGCAAGATCGACGAGCGGCAGGGGGACTGCGAGATGCGCCGCCACGATCTGAGCCGGATGGTCCTCGATCTCGCGGAAAGTCGTTCGAAGTGCCTCGTGGCGGGCCGCCAGATCTTCGAGCGCCTGCCGCAGGGCCGCGGGGCTCAGCGCTCCCGCGATCTCCAGCACGGCGGGAACGTTGTAGGACGGGTCGCCTGGGCGGAGCCGGTCGAGAAACCACAGCCGCTGTTGCGCGAAAGAGAGCGGCAGCGGGTCGGGACGCACGGCGAGGCGGGGAATCGGCGCAGAGTCGTCCGCTGCCAGCTCCACGATCCGATCGGCCAGCTCGCGGAAGTCGGCGGCGTCGAAAACCCGCTGGAGCGGCACGTCGAGGCCGTTTCTTTCACGCAGGCGGGCCACGAGCTGCGTGGCGAGCAGCGAGTGGCCGCCCAGGGCGAAGAAGTTGTCGCGCATGCCGACGCGTTCGAGACCGAGCAACTCGGTACAGACCGCGCTGAGCGACTCCTCCACAGCCGTCGCGGGCGCTTCGAAAGTTGCCGCTGGCTCGGGTCCTTCCGGCGCTGGCAGGGCCCGGCGGTCCACTTTCCCGTTGGGAGTCAGCAGGAGACGGTCGAGAACCACGAAGGCGGACGGAATCATGGGCTCGGGAAGCCGAGCGGCGATATGGCGGCGCAGCTCCGCCGGATCGGGCGCACCGGTAACCCACGCCACCAGCCGGCCCTCACGCAGCAGGACGACTGCCTCGCGTACGTCAGGGTGGCCGGTCAGCGCCGCTTCGATCTCCCCCAGCTCGACCCGGTGTCCCCGGATCTTCACCTGACCGTCGCGCCGGCCGAGAAACTCCAGCACGCCACCATGCCAGCGCACGAGGTCACCTGTGCGATAGAGCCGGCCTCCGGGCTCAGGCCCGAAGGGATCGGGAACGAAGCGCTCGGCCGTCAGATCCGGCCTGCCGAGATAGCCGCGAGCGACTCCGTCGCCGCCCGCGAACAACTCGCCCCAGACGCCTTCGGGCACGGGACGCAGATCCGCACCGAGGACGTAAATCGAAGTGCCGGCAATGGGCTGGCCGATGGGCACGGTCGCCACTGGAGGGTCCGTCGCCGTCATCACGTGGCAGGCCGTGAAGGTGGCGTTCTCCGTGGGGCCATAGCCGTTGACGAGCCTCAGATCCGGCAGTGCGGCGAGGGCCCGTCGCACGTGGGCGGGATCGAGCACGTCGCCGCCGGCTAGAAGTTGGCGCAGAGGCCGCAGGGTCTCCGGCCGCTCGTCGACCAGTTGGTGGAAGAGGCCGGCGGTGAGCCACAGCGACGTCACGCCATGGCGGGCGATGGCCGCGCCGATCTCGTCCAGCGACGCGCGGCGGCCGGGAAACAGAACCAGCCGGCCGCCATTGAGCAGCGGCGCCCAGATTTCCAGCGTCGAGGCGTCGAACGCCAAAGGAGCCAGTTGGAGGAAGGTCTCCCGCGGTCCGAAGTCGGCGAAGCTTTGGTCCCGAATCAGCCGCACGACATTGCGGTGGGTGACGGCGACTCCCTTGGGCAAACCGGTGGAACCCGAGGTGTACATCACGTAGGCAAGCTGGTCGGGGGAGACCAGTGGCGACGGGCGCGGAACAGAAGGCTCCTCGGCCCCCTCCAGATCCAGGAGCAGGGACGCGCCCGCGTCGGCCAGCAGGAAAGCCTGGCGCTCCGGCGGATGCTCGGGGTCCAGGGGCAGATAGGCGCAGCCGGCCTGAAGGATGCCGAGGAGGGCCGCGACGAGGTCGAGCGAGCGCTCCCCCACCACGGCGACGCGCGTCTCCGGCGCCACGCCCAGGCGCAGCAGGTGCGAGGCGACGCGGCTGGCGCGCGCCGCCAGCTCGCCATAGGTCCACTCCTCGTCGCCCAGGACCACCGCGACGGCGTCCGGCGTATGCGCCGCCTGCTCGGCGAAGAGGCCGTGGATCGTGTCTTCCCGGCGGTGAGCCAGGCCGGCGCCGCTCCAGGCCAGGAGGTGGCGCCGCTCCTCCTCCCCCAGGAGGGGAAGCTCTTCGAGGAGAGATCCAGGCACCGCCGCGATTCCCTCCAAGAGGTTCCGCAGGTGTCCCAGCAGGCGCTCGACGGTCGCCCCGTCGAATAGATCCGTGGCGTACTCCAGCTGGCCGGCGAGCCCGTCCTCGCCCTCGAACAGAGTGAAGGTGAGGTCGAACTTGGTGGTGGCGCTCTCCTGGCCGAGCGGCTCCAGGACGAGGCCCGGCACCGCCAGATCTTCCGGCTTCCCCAGCCGCACGTTCTGGAAGGCGAGGACGGCCTGAAACAGCGGGTGCCGGGAGAGATCGCGACCGATCTTCAGCTCCTCCACCAAGCGCTCGAAGGGGAGGTCCTGATGCTCGAACGCGTCGAGCGCGGTGCGCCGCACCTGGGCGAGAAGCGCGTCGAAGGTCGAGGCGCGGCCGAGCCGGACGCGCAGCGCCAGGGTGTTGACGAACATGCCGATCAACCCCGCCAGCTCCGGCGCCTGCCGGTTGGCGATGGGCGAGCCCACGACGACGTCGTCCTGGCCCGTCCAGCGCGAGAGGAGGACGGCGAGGGCGGCGGCCATGGTCATGAAGGGCGTGACGCCGCGGGATCGGCTGAGAGCCCGCAGGCCGCGACTCAGCTCGCCGCCCAAAGTCAGGGGAAGGCTGGCGCCGTGGAAGCTTTCGACGGGCGGGCGCGGCCGGTCGGTGGGCAGCTCCAGGGCCGGCGGCGCGCCCTCCAGCTCCCGCCGCCAGAAGGCGAGCTGGCGCTCCAGCTCCGCGCCTGATAACCACTCGCGCTGCCAGACGGCGAAGTCGGCATATTGCACGGGCAGCTCCGGCAGCTCCTTGCCGGAGTAGATCTCCGCCACCTCGCGGATCAGCACCGCCACTCCCCAGAGGTCGGCGGCGATGTGGTGGACGGTGAGGAGGAGGACGTGCTCCTCGGGCGCCAACCGCAGCAGCCGGGTGCGCAGGATGGGACCGGCGGCGAGGTCGAACGGCCGTAGTGCCTCCGTCGCGGCGGCGGCGTGCCAGCCGTCGAGATCCTCCATCGGCAGCGTCCAGCCGGCGGCGGGCGCGATCTCCTGAACCGGATGGATACCGCGAGAGGGAAACGACGTGCGCAGCACCTCGTGGCGGCGCACCACCTCGGCGAAGGCGTGCTCCAAGGCCGGCACGTCGAGCGGACCGCGCAAGGAGAAGGCCACGGGCACGTTGTAGACCGGGCTTCCCGGCGTCAGCTGGTCGAGGAACCAGAGGCGCTCCTGGGCGAAGGAGAGGGGGAGAGCGCGGTCCCGCGGCGCGCGGGCGACGTGGCAGACATCCTGGGCACGGCGGGACTCCTCGCCGCCCCGGGCCTTCTCCACCCTCTCGGCCTGCGCCGCCAGGGTCGGAGCCTGGAAGATGGCCCGTAGCGGCAGCTCGACGCCGAAGACGTCCCGCATCCGCATCACCAGTTGTGTGGCGAGCAGGGAGTGGCCGCCGAGGTCGAAGAAGTCGTCGAAGGCGCCGACCTCCTCAACCTCCAGCACCTCGCTCCAGAGGCCGGCCAGAAGCTCCTCGACCGGCGTGCGGGGCAAAACCCGCGGCCCGTCTGCGGTGCCTTCAGCGCGGATCGCCGCCAGGGCCTTGCGGTCCACCTTACCGTTGGCATTGAGCGGCAGAGAAGGAAGGAAAACAAAAGCGGCGGGGATCATGGAGTCCGGGAGGCGCGCGGCGAGCTCCTGGCGCAGATGCCCAGGAGTTGGCGCTTCCGCCTCCGGAACGAGTCCGAGATAGGCGGCAAGGCGAGGATCACCCGGGCGGTCCTCACGCAGCAGGACCACCGCCTCGGACACGGCCGGATGGCGCCGCAGGGCAGCCTCGATCTCCCCCAGCTCGATCCGGAATCCGCGCAGCTTCACCTGGTGATCCGCGCGGCCCAGGGATTCCACCAGGCCGTCCGGTCTTAGCCGAACCAGGTCGCCGGTGCGATAGAGCCGATCCCCGGGTGTACTGGAGAAAGCATCGGGGATGAAGCGCTCGGCGGTCAGCTCCGGCCGGCCCAGGTAACCGCGGGCCACTCCCAGGCCGCCGATGCACAGCTCTCCCGTGGCGCCCAGGGGAACGGGCGCGAGACTCTGGTCGAGCAGGTAGAGCCGGGTTTCGGCGAACGGCCGGCCGATCGAGACGGGTCCCTCCGGCGCCACCCGCCAGGCGGTGGACCACACCGTCGTCTCGGTGGGACCATAGAGGTTCCACAGCCCGCGGCCCAGCGGCAGGAGACGATCCGCGAGGTCGCGGCTCAAGGGCTCGGCGGTTGAGACCAGGAGCGACTCGGAACGGCCTGGCCAGCCGGCCTCCAACAGCATGCGCCAGGTGGCCGGCGTCGCCTGGACGACTGCGGGTCTCACAGCATCAAGAGCGCCGGCGAGGAGCACGCCGTCGCGGGCGGTCTCGGCGGACAGCAGCGGCGTCGTGCCGCCCGCCAGCATGGGAAGGAACATCTCCGCCACCGCGATGTCGAAAGCGATGGTGGTGAGGGCCGGCAGGGTGTCGCCCGGCCCCAGGGCGAAGAGGCCGCGCATCGTCCGCAGGAAGTTGGCCAGTGCCCGGTGGGAGATCTCCACCCCTTTGGGAACGCCGGTTGAGCCCGAGGTGTAGATGACGTAGGCGCGGCTCTCGGGTGGTAAGGGGGGAAAAAGGGACGGGAGGGACAGCAGAGACGCAAGGCAGAGGCGAGGGATGTCTGAGTCCGGGAGCGAGCTCAGGAGGCTCTCCTGAGTGAGAATGGCCGCGGCGCCGGCGTCCGCCAGCATGAAGTTGCGGCGCTCGGGCGGGAGGCTGAGATCGAGCGGCAGGTAGGCGGCGCCGGACTTGAGCACTCCCAGAATGGCGACGGGCAGCTCGGCCGTACGTTCGAGGTAGATTCCCACCAGGCTCTCGGTTCCGATCCCCAGGCTGCGCAGGTGGCGGGCAAGCTGGTTCGAGCGGGCGTCCAGCTCGGCGAAGGTGAGGCTCCAGGACGTCTCTTCGCTCTCACCTTTCCAGGCCGTTGCCGTGGGGGTGAGGGTAGCCTGGGCGGCGAACAGCTCGAGCACTCCCTGTGGCTCGCCAGGGAAGGCCGTGTCGTTCCACTCCACCAGCACCTGGTGGCGGCAGGCGGCGGTGAACGCCGGCAGTGAAGAGAGGCGCGTTCCGGGCTCCGCCACCGCGGCATCCAGCAGGGTGCCCAGCAGCTCCTCCATGCGCGCCATGGTTGCGGGATCAAAGACGTCGGCGTTGTACTCCAGCCAGCCGGCCATCGCGTCGGTGTGCTCGAAGAGCCCCAGCATGAGGTCGTAGCGGGCGTTGCCGTCGAATACGTCGAGCGCCTCGATCTCGAGGCTGCCCAGGCCGGCGGTGGCGCCGGGCTGGGCGTCGAGGAGCTGGATGAGGGCCTGGACCACCGGCGGCCGGCTGGTGTCGCGCTCCGGTTGCAGGGCCTCCACCAGCTTGCCGAAGGGGAGGTGCTGGTGGGTGAAGGCGCCCAGCGCCATGGCTCGAACGCGGGCCAGGAGCTCGCGGAAAGTGGGATCCCCCGACAGGTCGATCGCAAGCGGGAGCTGGGTGATGAAGAAGCCCAGCAGAGGCTCCACTTCGGGCCGGCTACGGTTGGCGTTGAGGGTGCCGGTGATCAGCCGGTCCTGGCCCGAGAGGCGATGGAACAACGTCGCCGCCAGGGCGGTCAGGAGCATGAAGCGGCTGATCCCTTCGCGGCGCGAGAGGCTCCTCAGCGCTGCCGTGCGCACCGAGTTGAAAGTGACGGGCCAGCGCCCGCCGCGGCCCGTCTGCTCCAGGGGCCGGGGGCGGTCGGCCGGGAGGTCGAGCACCAGGGGGAAGCCGCGAAGCTGCCGGCGCCACCAATCGAGCTCGGCTTGCAGGACCTCACCGGCCATCCACCGCCGCTGCCAGACCGCGAAGTCGGCGAACTGCGCGGCCAGGGGCGGCAAAGGCGACGGCCGGCCGCGTCCGCCGTTCGTGGCCGCCGCGTACAGCACGGCCAGCTCGCCCCAGAAGATCTGGAAGCTCGCGAGATCGCCGACGATGTGATGGACGGTCATCAAGCAGACGTGCTCGTGTGGCGCGAGACGTACCAGCGCCGCCCGCACCAGCGGCCCCTGCTCCAGGATGAAGGGCAACCGCGCGTCGGCGTCTGCCAGCGCTCGGACGGTGGCCTCGCGGCGCGCTGCGTCGAGACCCGAGAGGTCCACCATGGGAAGGGAGAGGGCCAGTGCCGGGGCCACCCGCTGCCAGGGCTGGCCGTCCACCACCGGGAAGGTGGTGCGCCAGGAGCCGTGGCGATCGACGACGGCGTTGAGCCCCGCCGCCAGGGCCGCGATGTCGAGGTCGCCGCGCAGCCGGGTAGCCGTGACCATGTTGGCGGCGGTGGTCGAAGGATCGAGGAAGTAAAGGAACCAGAGGCGTTCCTGGTCGAAGGTCAGGGGCCAGTCGCCCACGCCCTTGGCACCGCTGACTCGTTCGATCGGCGGCGGCGCGGCCGGTCCGCCGGCAGCCGGCTGACGCTGCTTCTGGCGCAGGGCCTCGAAGAGGGCCCGCTGCTCAGGGGTGAGCGAAGCGAGGCGATCCGCAACGCTCAAGCCGGCACCTCGGGAAGTTGCGACAACCGGGTTTCCGGATCGGCCGTCACCTCCTCCAGGATGCGGCGGAAGAGGAGCAGCCAGCGCTCCACCGTGGTTCCGTCCAGGATGTCGGCGTTGTACTCGACCGAGCCGGAGATGCCGAGGTCCTCGTAGTTGTAGAAGCCGAAGAGGAGGTCCCAGCGGGAGTTGCCGTCGTAGAGCGGCACGGCGGTGGAGCCGAGGCTGCCGGCGCTGACGTGGCTTTTGCCTTCGAGGACGAGGAGCAGCACCTGCACCAGGGGAAAGCGGGATCTGTCGGCGGCAGCTTCCGGCGCCACCGCCGCGATCAGCCGGTCGAAGGGCATACTGGGGCGGCTGTAGGCCGCGAGGGCGGTTTTCTTGACCCGCGCCAGCAGCTCGCGAAAGGTGGGATCGCCAGCCAGATCCACCGCGAAAGGGACCTGGGTGAGGAAGAACCCCGCCACCGCTTCCAGCTCCGGCCGCGGACGGTTGGCGCTGTTGGAGCCCACCACCAGCTTGTCGCGGCTGGTGAGGCGGAAGAGGAGGGCGTCCACCAGGGCGAGGATCGCCATGAACGGCGTTACCGCCTCGCGGCGGGCGAGGTCGCGCAGGCGCTCGGCGGCCTCGGGACCGGTCGAGAAGGGGACCATGCCGCCGCGCTGGCTCTGCACCGCCGGCCGCGGCCGGTCTGGCGGCAGGTCGAGGACCCGTGGGAAGCCGGCCAGCTCCCGGCGCCAGAGCTCCGTCGATTCCGCCAGCACTTCGCCGCTCCACCACCGGCGCTCCCAGACGGCGAAGTCGGGGAACTGCCGCTCAGGCGCGGGCAGGGGGCTGGGCAGACCGGCGAGCGACGATTCGTAGAGGACCATCAGCTCCTGGGTCACCAGCTGGATGGTGATCCAGTCGGTCACCGTGTGGTGGAGGGTGAGCAGGAAGAGGTGGTCCCCCGAATCGAGGCGGACCAGGGTGGCGCGAACCAAGGGTCCGCGCTCCAGATCGAACACCTCTCGCGTGCGGTGAAAAAGGGCGGCATCCCCTTCGCCGTTCCGCAGCCCAGCAGGCAGGGCCGCCAGGTCGATCAGGACCAGCGGTACTGGCATCTTTTCCGCTACTCGCTGGACGGGCAAGCCATCCACCCGCGGGAAACTGGTACGCAGGGAGGCGTGACGGTGGAGGACCTCGCGCAGGGCCGCTTCCAGCAGCGCGACGTCGAGCTTCCCCCGCAGCCGGCTGGCGGCGTCGACGTTCCAGGAGACCAGCCCGGGAGTGTCCTGGTGCAGGCGCCAGAGGCGCTCCTGATCGATCGACAGGGGCCAGTCGCCGGCCGCCGAGGAGCTGGTGACCCGCGGCACGGGCGGCAGCTGGGGGGCCTGGGACGTGATGGCGGCCTGCTGCTTCCGGCGCAGGGCCTCGAACAACGCCCGCTGCTCCGGCGCCAAGGCCGACAGGCGATCGACGACGGTCAACGAGCGGTCTCCATCTCAGCCAGCTTCTCGGCCGCCTCCTCCGGCGACAGCCCCTCGACCAGGGCGAGCAGGGCGGCGAGATCCTCCTCGCTCTCCTCGCCCTTGGCGCGGGCCACGGCCTTGGCCAGCTCGGCGACGGTGGGCGATTCGAAGAGCGCCGTCACCGGCAGCTCGGCCGCGAGGCGGCTGCGGATCTGGGTCACCATCTGGATGGCGAGGAGCGAGTGGCCGCCCAGCTCCAGGAAGCTGTCGTCGACCCCGAGGGGCGCGATGCCGAACAGCTCCTGCCAGAGGGTGACCAGGGTCTCCTCGCGCTCGTTACGGGGCGCCAGGTACGGCGTCGAGAGATTCGGCCGCGCCGCCTTCTCGCCGGTGCCGGTGTGGAAGCCACCCACCTGGGCGAGGAAGGTCTCGGCGGTCACCGCGTCGGCCTCGGCGAGGAGGCCGTGGATCTCGCGGGAGGAGACGACGGCGCGGGACAGGCCGGAGGCGAGGAGGCGCAGCAGGGCGTCGCCGCTCTGCTCCGCGGGAGTGCCCCAGGTGTCCAGGCTCTGTTCGACTTCGTCCGGCTGGAGGCCCGCGAGGCCGCCCGCCGCCGCGACCAGCCAGCCGTGCCACTGGTACGGGTCCCAGTGTGCGACCAGCGTCCGCGTGCCGCCGCCTGCCGTCTGGCGCTGCGCCAGGGCGTCGAGGAAGCAGCCGGCGGCGGCGAGGTCAAGCTGCCCGAGGCCGCCGGTGAAGGCGAGGGTGGAGGACATGAGGAGGACGAAGCCTGGCCGATCAGACTCTTCGTCGATGGCGGCGAGCCAGGCCTCGGCGTCCCGCGTGGCGGGCTCGATCGAGGCCAGGAGGGACTCCGCCGTCTTGAGCTGGACGAGCCCGCCGGTGAAGGCGCCGCCGGTATGGAAGACGCCGTGGATCGGACCAAGGGCCGCCCGCGCCGCGGCGAGCACCGCCGCTGGGTCGCCTGCCGGCAGGGAGATGACGCCGGGACGGCCGTCCCCCACCATGGCCACGCGAGCATCCAGCGTGTGCATCAGGAAATCGGCCAGAGCCGCGCCGCCGGCGTGCTGGCCACCGGTGATCAGATAGGCGCCCCCCGACGCCGGCAGCGAGGCGGCAGGCAGAGAGACCGGCGCGAAATCCCGCACCCAGCGCTGCCGGCCTCGCAGGGCCACGGCGCTGCCTCCCGCCGCAGCTCCGAGGCGGGCCTCGGCGAGGATCTGGTCCACGAGACGATCTGAAAGGGGTCCGATGTCGACGTTGGAGCAGCTCAGCCCCGCCGACTCCTGGTGGATCACCTTGACGGCGCCAAGGACGGTCGCCTTGGCCGGATGGACTGGGTCGCCGTCCACCACTTCGTGAAGGCCGTTGGCGGCCACGACGATGTGCATCGGATCGCCAGCCGCGGCCTGAGCCAGCCGAACGAGGCTGAGCAGACCCACCTCCTGGGCCTCGCGATGGGAGGGCTCTCCGGCCGTCACGCCCCAGAGGTGGAGGACGTGAGCAGGGCGCCCTTTCAGCAAGGCGGCGTAGTCGAGGCCCGGCTCCCGGCGCGCCGTCGCGACCGCTCGGCCTTCTCCGCGCAGCCGCTCCGCGATACGCTCGCCGAGACCCGTCTCGTCGAGGAAAATCAGCCAGCCGCCGTCCCTCTCCTGCTCTGCGGTCACCGGCAGAGGACTCTGTTTCCACGAAGGCGCCCAGAACCAGTCCGCGATGTCTGTCCTCGAGGCGGTCTCCGTGGCCTTTGCAGTGCCGGGCACGGGAGGATCTATCCAGTATCTCTGCCGCTCGAACGGATAGGTCGGGAGCCGGACCTTGCGCCGCCGCTCAGAGGCGAAGAGGGCGGCGGAGTCGAAGCGGGCGCCAGCCGTCCACAGGCGGCCAAGGGCTTCGAGGAGGCTCGCCTGCTCTTCGCCCTCGCCTGCCCGGCCCAGGGTCGACGCCGTCGACGCCAGAGCGGCTCCAGGAAGCTGGTGGACCAGAGTCGTCAGGGTGGCGCCCGGCCCCACTTCCAAGGTCACTGAAGCCGGCTCCCGCAACAGCTCGGCGAGCCCCTCGGCAAAGCGCACAGGCTGCGTCATGTGGCGCGCCCAATAGCCGGGGTCCGCGAGATCGGCGGCGGTGATCCAGGTGCCGGTGACGTTGGAGACGTAGGGAATGCGTGGCGCCGAGATGGATGCTTCCCGCGCCCTCGCCGTCAGCGGCGCCGCGGCCGGCGTCATCATCGGCGAGTGGAAAGCGTGGGTGGTGGACAGCCGCAGGCAGACGGCGCCGCGGCCGGCGAGGGTCGTCTCCAACTCGCCCACCGCCGCCTCGGGTCCGGCCACGACGCAGAAATGGGGACCGTTGGTGGCAGCGAGCGACAGCTCGCGGCCCAGCAACAACGGCTGCACCTCGGCCTCCGGCAGCGGCACGGCCAGCATCGCGCCGCCGGGCAGCTCCTGGATGAGCTTTGCCCGCCTCGCCACGAGCCCGAGCGCGTCCTCCAGGGAGAGGACGCCCGCGAGCGTCGCCGCCACGTACTCGCCCAGGCTGTAGCCGATCATCGCCCGCGGTCGCACACCCCACGACATCAGCAGCCGCGCCAGAGCGTACTCGACGGCGAAGACGGCGGGCTGAGCGTTCTCCGTGCGGGCCAGGCGTTGCCCGGCTTCGTCGAGCGGCGCGGCGTTTTGGCGCAACCGACTCAGGACATCGGTCGCGCCAACAGCCCCACCGGAAGGCACCGCGAACAACAACTCCCGAAGATCCGTGCCCAGGATCTCCGCACAGCGGTCAATCTCGGCAGCGAAGACGGGCTCGGAATCGTAGAGCTCCCGGCCCATGCCGGCCGCCTGATCGCCCAGGCCCGGGAACAGGAACACCACGGGCCGCTCGCTGCCCTCGAAAGTCCCCCGGACGCCGCGGCCCTCGCGCAGTGCGGCGACGGCCTCGGCGCGGTCGCGAACGACCAAGGCCCGCCGCCAGGCGAACGCCTTGCGCCCCGTCTGCAGGGTGAAGGCGACATCCGCCAGATCATGATCGTCCGACTCCAACCGATCCGCCAGGCGCCGGCAGGCCGCGTCCAGGGCGGATTCCGTGCGCGCCGAGAGGGTCAGCAACTGCCAAGGGCTCGACGGGCTGCCAGCCTCCTCCGGCGGCGCCTCCTCCAGCACGGCGTGGACGTTGGTGCCGCCCAGCCCGAACGAGCTGACGCCGGCCCGGCGGGGGGAACGGTCCGCCGGCCAAGGCTGGACCTGAGTCGGCACATGGAACGGTCCGAAGTCGGCCTGTGGGTTGGGACGCTCGAAGTGCAGGCTGGGCGGAATCGTGGCGTTCTCCAGAGCCAAAGCGGTCTTGATCAGCCCGGCCATTCCCGCCGCCGTATTGAGGTGGCCAACGTTGGTCTTCACCGAGCCAAGAGCGCAGGAGGCCGTGCCGCCAGCGGCGGCAAAGGCTTGGCGGAGGGCTGCCACTTCGATGGGATCGCCCAAGGCCGTGCCGCTGCCGTGCCCTTCGACGTAGGCGATGGAGGCGGGTTCGACCCCGGCCATCAGCAGGCTTTCGGTGATCACCTCTGCCTGTCCCTCGACGCTGGGGGCGGTGAAGCCCACCTTTCCGGAGCCGTCGTTGTTCACCGCCGAGCCGCGGATGACGGCGTAGATGCGGTCGCCGTCGGCCACGGCGTCGGCGAGCCGCTTCAGCACCACCACGCCGCAGCCGTTGCCCACCACGGCGCCGCCGGCCGCCGCGTCGAAGGCCCGGCAGTGGCCGTCCGGCGAGGTGATCCCCCCTTCCTGATAGAGGTAGCCCTCCTTCTCCGGCAGGGCGATCGAGACCGCTCCCGCCAAGGCGAGATCGGACTCGCCCGACAACAGGCTCTGGCTCGCCATATGGACGGCCACCAGCCCCGTCGAGCAGGCCGTCTGCACCAGCACGCTCGGCCCTTTCAGGTTCAACTTGTAGGAGAGGCGGGTGGCGAGGAAGTCGCGGTCGTTGAGCAGCAGGGCCTGGAGACCACCCACCGTGGCCAGCAGCCCGGCATTGGGCATCAGGTTCGAGAAGAGGTAGGAGCTGGTGCCCGAGCCGGCATAGACGGCGGTGCGTCCGCCGACGCGGTCCGGGTCCTGGCCGGCGTCCTCCAACGCCTCCCAGGCGCACTCCAGGAGGACGCGATGCTGCGGGTCCATCACCTCGGCTTCGCGCGGCGTGAAGCCGAAGAAAGCGGCGTCGAAGTCCGCGACTCCCGCGAAGAGCGCGCGGGCGCGGACATAGGCAGGATCCGCCAGCAGCGACGGCTCGACCCCCGCAAGGGCGAGCTCTTCGGCGGTGAAAAAAGAGACCGATTCCACGCCGTCGCGCAGGTTCTCCCAGAAGCGCTCCAGGGTCGGAGCGCCGGGAAATCGGCCGGCCATCCCGATGATGGCGACAGCAGTGGCGCCCGGCGACGGGGACTCTTCACTCATCAGCTCTCGGCTCCCAGGGTTGGTGCGTTGATCAAGGGTCCGAACGACCCCGGCGGCTGGCCCGGGCTTCGCTCATCTGCCGCAGCGCTTCCTGCCGGCCGCGAGTGCGGGCGCGGCCCGCCTCGACCTTCTCGTGCACGGCTTCTTGCAAGGCGCCTACCGGCGTTTCCTCGCCAAGATGGCGAGCGAGCGACGCGACGGTGGGATGGCGGAACAACTCGGTGACCGCGACGTCCCTGCCCAGCGACGCTGCCAGGCGGCTGTGCAGCTTGACGATCTTCAGCGAGCTGCCGCCCGACTCGAAGAAGTTGTCGTGGACGCCGACGGCGGGGAGATCGAGCACCTCCCGCCAGACCGTGCCAATGCGGCGTTCGAGATCGTTGCGCGGCGCCACGAAGCCGGCCTCCGGAGTCACTGCCAGCCGCGGCGGGGGGAGCGCGTCGCGGTCGATCTTGCCGTTGGCGGTCAGCGGCAGGGCGTCGAGCAGCACGAAGGTCCAGGGCACCATGGGCTCGGGAAGCGTTCGCAGCAGGGCCTCGCGCAGCTCGCCCGGGGTGGGCGCCGTCGTGGCGGAGACTACGACGTAGCTCACCAGCCGCGGCTCTCCGGGGCTCTCGTCGCGAGCGATCACCACGGCTTCCTGCACCGCGGGCAGGCGCAGGAGGGCCGCATCGATTTCCTCCAGCTCGATACGGAAGCCGCGGATCTTGACCTGGGAGTCGGCGCGGCCCAGGAACTCCACCTCGCCGTCGGGGCGGAGCCGGACGCGGTCGCCCGTGCGGTAGAGCCGCTCGCCGGCCATGCCGCCGAACGGATCGGGCACGAAACGCTCCGCCGTGGTATCCGGCCGGCCGAGATAGCCGCGGGCGAGCCCCGCGCCGCCGATCGCCAGCTCGCCGGGGACCCCCGCCGGAACCGGCCGCAAGGCGCTGTCGAGAACATAGAGCCGGCTGTGGTCCACGGGCCGGCCGATGGAGGGCGTGCCTGGCTGCGGCAAGGTCCGGCCGAAGCTGGCGACCACGGCGTTCTCCGTGGGCCCGTACTGGTTGAAGAGGGCGAACGGCAGGGCCGGCGGCGGCCCCTGGTGCAAGCGGTCGCCGCCGGTGGTCAGCACGCGCAGCGAGGTCTCCTCCGGCCAGGGCTCGGCGAGCGCGGCCTCCGCCAGCGGCGTCGGCAGGAAGCAGGCGGTGATTGCCTCGGCCGCCAGCCACGCCACCAACTGCGCGGGATCGCGGCGGATCTCGTCGCCCGGCAGGTGCAGGCTCACCCCCGCCACCAGGGCCGGCCAGATTTCGAGGACGGTGGCATCGAACCCCGGAGCCGCCAACTGGGTGGCCCGATCGGCGGAGCTCAAGACGTAGGCCCGGCGGTACCATGCCGTCACACTGGCCAGACCGCGGTGGGAGATCACCACACCCTTGGGCCGGCCCGTCGAGCCCGAGGTGTAGATGACGTACGCCGCGTTCTCCAGATCCACCTGAGCTGTTCTTCTCATCTCCCTCAGGTCCTTGCCGTCCCTTTGGTCCCTTCCTCCCGCGCCCAGCCGCACCACCACCGCGCCCTGGAGATCCGGCAGCTCCATGCTCTCCTGGGTCAGCAGCACCCGCACTCCGCCGCCGCTCCACGCGTCCGCAAGCTGCCACTCCAGGCGCTCTGCCGGATGCGCCGGATCGAGGGGCACGAAGGCGCCGCCGGCGGACAGCACGGCGAGTTGCGCCACGACCATTTCGGCCGAGCGCTCCATCAGCACCGGCACCCGCGTCTCCGGTGCGACGCCCAGGAATTGGAGACGGCGGGCGAGTTGGAGCGCTCGGGTGGCCAGCTCGCCGTAGGTAAGGCGCAGGCCGTCGGCCGCCAGGGCGAGCGCCTCAGGGGCCTCCGCGGCCCGCGCCGCGACCTGAAGGTGAACCGGGATCTCCAGGGCGAGGTCCGTCGCCGTTTCGTTCCACTCACAACAAACCTGGTGCATCTCGCACACGGAAAGAAGCGGCAGGTCCTCGACGGGCATTGCAGGCGCGGAAGTCAGGCCTTCCAGCAGGGTCGCGAAGTGGCCGAGCAGGCGAGCGATGGTGACGCTCTCGAAGAGGTCGGTGCGGTACTCCAGCCAACCGCCGAAGGGAGCGCCGGGCTCCTCGGCAAGGATCAACGACAGATCGAACTTCGCCGTGCCCGCCGGCGCCTCCTCGGGCGCCAACTCCAGCTCGGGCAGCGTGAGCGGTGCGAGGGGGGCGTTCTGGAGGACGAGGGCCACCTGGAAGAAGGGCGAGCGCGACAGGTCGCGTTCCGGTTGCAGCTCCTCGACCAGTTTCTCGAACGGTAGGTCCTGGTGAGCGTAGGCGTTGAGGGTCGTCTCGCGGAGCTGGCGCAACAGGTCGCGGACCGTGCGGCTGCGGCCCAGATCGGCTCTCAGGTCTGCCCGAAGAACGAGGGTGTTGACGAAGAAGCCGATCAGCCCCTCGGTTTCCAAACGGTTGCGATTGGCGATGGGCGAGCCGATCGCGAGATCACGCTGTCCGGAGAGGCGCGACAGCAGGGTGAGCAAGGCGGAGGCGAGGACCATGAAGCTCGTCACGCCTTCGTTGCGGGCCAGCGCGCCCACCCGGGCGGCGAGATCGCCGTCGAGGCGGAACGGCCGCTGCGCGCCGCGCGCCGTCATCACCGCCGGCCGCGGGTGATCGGTGGGCAGGTCGAGCCCTGCCGGCAGCCCCTGGAGCTGCCAGCGCCAGTAGCCGATCTGCCGCTCCAGCCGCTCGCCGGAGAGCCAGCGCCGCTGCCAGGCCGCGAAGTCGGCATACTGGACGCTCAAACTGGGCAGAGGCGACGGCGCACCCTCGAGAACCGCGCCATAGAGAGCTGCCACCTCCGACATCAGCACGCCCAGCGACCACAGGTCTGAGACGATGTGGTGCAGGTTGAGGAGCAGGGTGTGATCCGCATCGGCCAGCCGCAGCAGCACGGCGCGCAGCAGCGGTCCGCAACCGAGATCGAACGGCCGGCTGGACTCCTCGACGGCGAGGCGAAGCCGCTCGGCTTCTCGAATCGGCGCCGGCAGTGCGGCGAGGTCCACCTGGGGAAGCGTCCACGCCGCGGCCACTGAAGGCGGCGCGATCTCCTGCGCCGGCTCGCCGTCGCGCTCCGGGAAAACCGTGCGCAACGTCTCGTGACGGCGGATCACCTCGCGCAGGGCGGCGGCGAGGGCGGCGGCGTCCAGGCGGCCGTGCATCCTAAGGACAAGCGGCACGTTGTAGGCCGAGCCGCCGCCGCCCTCCAAACGGTCGAGGAGCCACAGCCGCTCCTGGGCAAATGAAAGAGGCGGCGCGGCAGAGCGGTCCGCCGGAAGAATGGGCGCAGGCGCCTCGCCGCCGCTGGCGCGCGCCGCTTCGACGGCCCGCGCCAGCTCCTCCAAGGTGGGCGCCTCGAACAGCCGGCGAAGGGGAAGGTCGACGGCACAGGCCTCGCGGATGCGCGACACCACCTGGGTGGCGAGCAGGGAGTGGCCGCCGAGGTCGAAGAAGCTGTCGTGAAGGCCAACCGTTTCCACCCCAAGGACGAGACTCCAGATGCCCGCCAGCAGCTCCTCCAAAGGTGTCGCGGGAGCCACGAAGCCGGCGCCGCTCCCCACCAATCTCTCGGGCGCCGGAAGGGAGCGGCGATCGACCTTGCCGCTACCGGTCAGCGGCAGGGCATCGAGCCGCATCCAGAGGGTGGGCACCATGAAGTCGGGCAGGGTCGCCGCGAGGAAGGCCCGCAGCTCAGCCCACGAGGGCTCGAGACCCTCCCGGAAGACGCACCAGGCGGCGAGGCGCTTGGCCCCGGCGCCAACTTCTCCGCCGCGCACGCCCGCCACGGCCTGGAGCACGGCGGGGTGGCGAGCAAGGGCGGACTCGACCTCGGAGAGCTCGATGCGATAGCCCCGCACCTTCACTTGGGTGTCGCCGCGCCCCAGGTATTCGAGAGCTCCGTCCGGCAGCCAGCGGGCGAGGTCGCCCGTGCGGTACAGGCGCCCGCCCGGCTCGTCGCCCAACGCGGTATCGGCAAAAGGATCGGGCACGAAACGCTCGGCCGTCAGCTCCGGGTGCGCGACGTAGCCGCGCGCCAGACCCGCCCCCCCCACGTACAGCTCGCCGGGCACGCCGGCCGGTACGATTTCCAAGTCAGATCCCAGCAGGAAGACGCGGGCGTTGTCGTAGGGCCGGCCAACCGAGGGACGCTCGGGCCAGAAGGTGGGATCGCCGTCCAGGGTCAGCCAGGTGGCGACATGGGTCTCGGACGGCCCGTAGTGGTTGAACAATACGGCGCCCGGCAGGCCGGCGAAGAGAGCCCGCACCTGGGGCGTGACGTAGAGCTGCTCGCCCGCCGCCATCACCTCGCGCAGCGCCAGGCCCGCGCCGATCTCCGTCGCCGCGACGGCGAGTTGTTGGAGGGCCACGAGGGGAGCGAATAAGCGCTCGACGTGCTCGTCGGCCAGCAGACTCAATAATGCCTGCGGGTCGCGCCGGATCTCGTCGGAAACCAACACCAGCGTGCCACCGGACGCCCAGGTGGAGAACGCCTCCTGGAAGGAGACGTCGAAGGCCAGGGGCGCGAACTGGAGGGTGCGCGTCCCCGTAGTCGCGATGGAGGTGCGGAGCTGCCAGGCGAGCATGTTGGCGACCGCCTCGTGGGTCATGGCGACGCCCTTGGGACGGCCGGTCGAGCCGGAGGTGTAGATCAGGTAGGCGAGGTTCTGAGGTCCCGTCC
>Ga0134121_10000230_pt1 | contig 66959 bp, 76 predicted proteins | sample KB301_FD_96463 | JGI IMG/M metagenome (GOLD analysis project Ga0134121, IMG submission 96463) | Terrestrial soil microbial communities without Nitrogen fertilizer from Kellogg Biological Station, Michigan, USA - KB3-0-1 | ecosystem: Environmental > Terrestrial > Soil > Unclassified ...
AGCGCTGAATTGTTTCAAGATTGGGTCTATGAAGATTTATTACCAACTATTCGTAAAACTGGAAAATATAAATTACAACAACAATTGAATGAAAAGATAATCGACAAAAAACAATAACATTAGAATATGAACAAAATAATTGGCTTTAGATACTTTTGATTTCAAAATCATTATCGGTCAATAGGATAATATTTTTTTACTCTAAAAATAAAAATCTACATTAATATAATCAAGATGTCAACAATAAATAATATAATTGAAAATGAAATCAAAGATTTCGCTTCGGTATTGAAAATACCAAATTTTCAATATGAATTTAAAGATGATGATGATCGCGATAATTATATAACAGAATTATTTCATAAATATGGTGATAATTTGTTAGATCATAATTTGTTTATTAAATCGGCCAATTTAAATAATGCTGAAGAAGAATTACGTCTATTATTTTGGAAAACACGTTTTAATAAAGATTGGATATTATTAACAAAAGAAATAATAATAAATTATTTTGAATTTGAAAATAATGAAGATATGTTTTCTAATTTTATTAAACAAAACCTAAAATCAAATTTTGTTGTAGGAAAAGATTATAAAGTAGTTAAAAAAGATCATCCTTTAGTTGAAAGTTATTATAAAAATTACTCCGTTAAAAATAACGGAATAGGGTTTGCAAAAAATGCATCCAAATTTTATATTATAACTGGTTATTGTTTCAAAGAATTAATGTTAAAATATAGTAAAACTGCACGTTCTTTATTTATAAAAGTAGAATCTTTAACTATATTTACATATTTATGTATAAAAGAATATAATAAATTTAAAGAATCTAAACAAAAATCTATAGAATATGAACAAAAACTTCATGATCAACAAAATGAGATTAATTTATTGAAACAAAAAACAATTAATCTTAAAAAAGAACGTTTTGAAGATAAATATATTAATTATTCACTTGATAGAAAACAAAAAATATATGCATTAACTACCAAACAAAGCGCACTGAAATTCAACACAAAAGTAGGTGGAACGATTTCAAAAGAAGTTGATACGCGCGTCGTATCTTTAAATACTTCTTTTCCAAAAGGCGAAGGTTTAGAATTAGTTGAACAATATGAAGTTTACAACTATAAAATTATAGAACATTTAGTTCACAAAACTTTGGACAAATTTAGATCAAAAGAACATATTATAGGTCTCCCATGGCATTATTTAAGACCTATAATATTACAAGCCATCGAATGTGAAAAATTAATGATCGAACAATATAATAAAACAATAGATAATATATTAAAAGATATCGATAATAATAATTTTAATGAAGAACTTCCAATAATGATGCCGATTGGTAAAAAAAAATGTATGCCACTTAAAACTGATAATCAGGGCAATATTGAAAATAACTTATCAAATGAAGAATTAATCGTTTATAAACAAGAAATTCAAAAATTGTCCACAAAAAATAATACAATTCCATTGTCTAAACTTAATAAACCAAAATATATTGCCAAAATAGATAATAATATATTTGAAAATGAAGAATATATGAAAAATTTTAATGAACATTTTTATGAATTGACAGGTTATCATATTTCGATAAAAAAGGGCAAAAAATAATATTTTTAAAACATATCTAAAAATATAAGATTGTGAGCAAAATATATTGTAATTTTATATGTTGAAATGCCAAATAATAAAGATAGAATTTAACGAATATTTTAATCAAAATGCCTAAATTGGACAAAATGAAGTTAGAATTAAGATGATTAGTTAATTGTATTTTTTTTAGACTAAAAACAATTATATACCAATATATAAAGATGTCAACAACTAATAATATCATAGAAAATGAAATCAAAGATTTCGCTTCGGTATTGAAAATACCAAATTTTCAATATGAATTTAAAGATGATCGTGATAATTATATAACGAAATTATTTCATAAATATGGGGATAATTTATTAGATCATAATTTGTTTATTAAATCAGTTAATTTGAATAATGACGAAGAAGAATTACGTCTGTTATTTTGGAAAACGCGTTTTAATAAAGATTGGAGGAGGCTCCGTAGGACCTCCGATTATCCTTCGGATTCATCTATTATTAACAAAATTAATTAAAAAGTAAGAAAAACAATTTTCGATAAAAAAAATGGTGTCACTGAAGGGCGCTTAATTAAAATTTACTAAACCGTAATAATCGATTATTGAATGATCCTAAGATTACTCAACAAGAAATTATTAAAATTTAGTGAATTATAATTATTAATGCGGATATTATAGCCAGTGAACGAGCTAATAACATCATTAAGAACAGAAAAAGAAATGTAAGGGTAAGGCTCATCAAGAATTTGATTATTGGGACTAAAAGAATCAAACTCCCAAAAGAATAAGCAGAATTCAATTTTTTTATTATTTTAACCCAAATATGACAATAATCTAATAAAGATTCCTTTTTTTTTATTCAAATTATCTTTCGTATATTTCATTATACACATATTAAGATGTTTATTTAAATTGTAAAAAAATTGAATTCATATATGATTATATATAATAACGAATACGAAAAATATGGAATCATTAGATATTGATGATAACAAGAAATCTGATCAATTGATATTAATTATTGATGATCATAAAGAAATTAAATACTCTATAAAGAAATTTTCAAAAATGTCGAAACTATTTGACGATCAAATAAATTGTGAATCATTCAATAAATTTGGTAATGTTAAGGAAGATGGTTCAATAGAATATTCGTTGCCTTTTGACTATAAGATAGTCAAATTTATCATAGATGAATATTATGTAGAAAATTATTTCGATACCTATGCTGATTTTATTGAATATAAAAAACATAAATTAGATATTATTGATAAAAAATTTATGGTAGATATATATATGTTTTCAATATATATGAACATGATACAATTGAAATTTGAGATGGAACAGTATATTTTAGGTAAATATATGTATCATATATGGCCAATTGATGGTGGAAAATTGATGGATAGTAAAAAAATTAATATGGATATTATATATAGCGATTTTGATTATTTAATTAAAAAAATTAAAATGGATGTTGATTTAGTTAGAAAAATTAAATCAACAAATATGAATTGTTCACGACGTGGAGATATTGTGAATTGGGATTCTAGTTCATTACACCTTAAAAAATTAAATATGATTATACTCAATTATATAGACTAATTAATTATCATTTTTTTATCATAATATCATGTGGACGAGGTTCAGGACTTAAGTCCTGAACTAAATATTAGTTATAAAATATATTCGGCAGTGAATATTTAATTATAAAAGTCAAATCCTATAATTGATAAAAACTAATGCGGATATGGTTGTGGAATCGTATTTATAATCAATAAGAAATAACATATTTAGATTGACTCCATTATACAATATGTTTTATAATGGATGAGAATTATTTAATTTTGTCTTAAAAAAATTAAATTTCGCTTGTTCAATTAAGAATCACTTGTAATCATGAGCATTAATAAATACTATAGCGCTTTTGAAGCAACTAATTTCCCTATGGAAATTATTGTTTTAATCGACCAATATAACTTCAACGAACTTCACGAAGTTATATTAAATAAGATCTATAAAGCTAGATTCTCCAACAATATTGTATTTCATGAAACGCCTTTTGATTGTGCTATCATCAAATCCAGCGCAATTTGGTATTATTCACTCATTTTATGGACTACCCGTAAAGATGCAGCTGAAGAAGTACTCAAATTCGATGGATATGAATGGTCTTACAAACATAAAGTGTTTTATAAAAGTCAATATCGTTGAGCTTTATAGGAAATATCTAAGAAATTATTGTCTCTGCCAGAGTGTTTAACTGGCCTTTTAATTTCACGGGCTTGGTTTTATCATGACCTCTCCCTGCGTTCCCATATATTAGTGAACGATTTGGTGATGTTCTCAAGTTTCGTGCCTGAGTTTCCCGAAGTGAAATTAATCGTTTTTTTTGTGTCCAATGCATAAATATTCATAAAAAATTGCATAAAATAAATTATTTATAATTTATTTGTCATTTTTTTTATCACATATTCGATTCGATCAAAAAAAATCACTGTGTTACGCATGTCAAATAAACGTATTTATTTGAGGCGGACAGTCTTGTAGGCCAGTGAATAACCAAGACATCTATTTTATCTGAGAACAGAAAAAGAAATGTAAGGTAAAACTCATCGAGAATTTGTTTTTTTAAAATCTTTTCGATTTTAAAGAGACAAACTCCCAAAAGAATAAGCAGAATTCAATTTTTTTATTATTTACATCAACATTATATAAATCATGGTTCATATTTTAAGTTTTTAATGAATTTTTTTCTCGATAATAAACTGAATATTAGAAAAAAATTGAATATGATATTAATAGTTAATTAAAACGATATAAAATATGAACCATGATTTATTATTTCCAGAATTGAGATCATTATCATTTACTGAAAAAAATCTTAGTGATTTATTTAATACATGTTTAAATAAATATTATGGAGTACATTATAATTTTGGTAATCCTTTATCAAAAACAATGATAGATTATGTGATATATCAAAAATTAATCATAACAAATAAATATACATGTTCATTTTGTGATCGTTTTCATAATATTAAATTTTTAACGTTAAATTTGGATAAAATGCATTTAATATATGACAAATATAATCCATATAAAGTTTATAATATTTTAGATGAATTATATTATGGCGATCAATTATTATATTCCGGATGCGCTTATAATAATTGGTCTTTAAAGCAAAGTCCCGATGATATATTAACTGATTTAATAATATGTGTATCGAAAATATATATCAAACATAAATATAATTTGAATATATCATCGAATATTAAATTGGCTTTCAAGATAGATAATATCGAATTATTCTCAAAAAAATGTCACAAATTTTATAATCATATTATTAAATATATAGACTTGAATGTGTCCAAAAAATATTACGTAAAAAATATAAATCTCTGTATTGGAAATAATCATAATATAACCATAAAAAATGATGAAAAAAATGATGATATAAAATGTTTACAAAATGAAATCGAATCCATAAAATTACAATATAATAATAAAGTTGATATTATAGAGAATGAAAACAAATTGTTGAAAGAAGAGCGTGATAAATATTTTAACGAATTAAAAAATATTGGCCAATATTATCAGAACAAAATTAAATTGTTAGAAATGAAGTCGGAATCAAAAGATGATTAGATATTTTTATTTTTTTTATTCTAAAAATAAAAATCTACATTAATATAATCAAGATGTTAACAATAAATAATAATCAGAATATAGAATTATATAAATCATTAAAATCTAATTTATCTATCCAGGAATTCATAAATGAAACAAAATATGATATTGACGAATTAAAAATGGATAATTTCTGGCATTCTATTGAAAATAATAATATTTGGATATATGTAAATAAATATATAGGTGAATGGATGGAATTATATGATGGAAAAGAAGGTATGTCAAAAATATATAAGTCTATCCAAAAACATTTGATTGAAAATATTGATTATATTTTATATGAAAATTTTGATGAATTTTATAATAAATATGTAATAATATTCCATCCGAACTTAAGTTCGGATACAATAAATGAATATAAATGTGGTTCTAAAGCAAAATATTTAATTGTAAAACCTGAATCCTTTAAAAAATGGGTTATGAGAATAAGAACTGATAAAGGTGACGAAGTTTGTGATTATTTTCTTAAATTGGAAAATTTATTTAAAGAATATTTATATTATCAAACTGTGTCAAAAGATAACATAATAATAACTCAACAAAAAGAGATAGAACATAACAAAGAACTTGCTGAAAAAGAAAAACAAGAACTAAAGAAAAAATTAGACGAACACATAAAATATTCGATTAAGTTCAAATCCTCAAAAATATTTATCAAACGTGGTTATTTCTACAATATATCCTCAAAACACTTATCTAAAAAAGGTAACGAAAAAACGGGCATTACGGGCAATTTAATTCATAGATTATCGCCATATAGAACAAGTTCGCCAAACACAGAAGATGATAAATTATATTACACAGATTACTTTCAAGTCCAATATCCTGAATTATTCGAAAATTATATTAACGGTCTTTTCGATTCATTAAGAGAAGATCCTGATAGAGAATTCTTGAAAATTCGTTATCCATTTCTTAGCAAAATTATATACGAATTTAAGAAATGTCATGATAAGATTTGTGAATATTTTGATGAAGAAATGAAATTTATGGACAATATCAATAACGATATTGTTTGGGACGAAAATATAAATTTCATTAGTGATAATGAAATAAAAAATATCGATACTATTATGAATAATACTCCATATATTTTAGTTACTAATAATGGTATAATCCACAACATAACAGAAAACAATAAAGACGAATTTAAGAACAATTTGATTAAAGAAGGTCTTGTCAAAGATAATAATTATCATATGATAAAACAAACCTTGAAAAAAAATGGGTCGATAAAATGCGACAAAGATTATGATGTGAATATTAAGGACATATTATCAAACATGTCCACATTATTATTTAATTTGATTAATGTGAAAACTATATATAACAACAAAATATATCCAATAACAAATATAAAATAATTTCAATCTAAATATATATCAATATATAATAAAAAGTATAAAAATGAGTACATCAGATTTTAATGAATTACTTGATGAATTGAGTGAATTAATTGAATACATAGGCATGGAAAATTTTTGTAATATACCGAACAACAAAAATAATAAACGGATCGAAAATAAAATTATAGAAGAAATGTGTGAAATACTTGAAGAATTAACTGAAGAATTGAATGATATTGTCGATAAATTAATACATAACAACATTTTCGAAAAAATTTTACCTTCAGACTTGTTTGATTGTCTCAATATGGTAGATGATATATATGTTAAAAGAACTAAGAGTAAAATAAATGATGTGTCCATAATAATGCGACAAATTAAAAAATGTTTAACAAATTATGTAAAAAAATATATAAACTATAAAATTAATCTCATAAAAATATAATCATAATTTTTTTATCTCCATTTTGAATCTATCATAATAATATCACAATCTAATTCTTGTTAAATGCCAAGTCTACATTCACATAACAATCTAACGCACTAACATATTTAGTAGTCAATGTAAATACGTTACCTTCTTTAGTTTTCATCAACATCATAACTGGATTATGAACAACTATGAATTTCGGTTTCGTTTGCAATTGATCACTTATTTTTTTTGACATGCATATTTTGGACGTTACAGCTATTTTTAATGAATTATTAATCATATAATAGTCATTATCTTTTAATATGCACAAATAATACTTATATCCTTCATATATACAATGTTTATATTTTCGAATCTCAGCCAGACCATCTACGATGTTCTTCCTTAACATTTCGCTCAAAGAATAATTTTTATCATCAAATCTGTTGTAAAATGGATTTATTCCATCATCTACAAATTTATTTATTATTTCTTCTCGAAGTTCCAATATCGCCAATATTTTTTTATAGTTTACCTTATTCTGTTCACACCATTTTTCTAATTCGGACAAAACATTAATATTGTTGAAAAATGATACCAACATTTTATTATGTCTTAAGTGTTTTGAGATCAATTCTTTTATTTCATCGAATAAAAATATTATTTCTATAAAGTCGTCCATAAAAACATATGTCGAATAAAATATTGCTTCCAATTTTGGCAATTGTAAAGGATTTCTATATCTATATCCCATTTCGAAAGGAACATTTCTACCGGTGAATGTACATGCTATCGTGATCAAATCTATAATGTTAATTCCATAAAAATATCCCATTAATATCATTTTGAAGTTAAATATGTTCAATTTTGACTGTGATTTATTTAATAACGCATATAATGTTGGTGCATAATTATAATCTATGTATCCATACATTAGTAACAATTTCAATGTCGAATTAAAATAGTCATATGGAGGTATTGTCAAGAATTGTATCTTACTTATTTCTATAATATTGTTAACAAATAATTTGAACCAATTATTATTATCATTCGAAAATTTTTTAAATATGTATCCAGAATTTATGTTAGAAATAGTAACATCAGTTTCATACGCATAATCTATTTTTACCTTAGAATGTTCGATTATCAACGATATTAAAAATTGTTGAAATTGATCACCAGTAACTATATTGGGCATCTTTTGAATTTCCAATTGATCTTCCAATTCTTTCGTAAAACACGGATACCAAACTCCTGGAGCTGTTCTACCGACCCTTCCCATTCTTTGTCTCAAAGAAAATACAGATTCATCTTTAACTAACATAAAACCGCAATGTAGATCATTTAATGCGGATACATACAATTCTAATCCAGTATCTACACAATATTTTAATCCTTGAAATGTTACACCAGTTTCAGCTGCATTTGTGGCCAAATATACTTTTCTAGATGGTGTTACTCTATGAGTAACATTTCCTATTGTAACCAATTCATTTATATTCTTAATATCTGTCATAAATTTCTTGTAATCTACAGATCCTTCCTTATAAGATGAACCTGTAAATATGATTGATGATAAAAAATATTTTTTGTTCAAATCTACATTAAATTTTTTATCTATTCCAAGTTTTTTAATAAGTTCGCCAAATGATGTGTCGAAAAATATTTTATTAAGTTCGTTGATTTTTAAGCTTAATTTCTTTAATAACGCATCATTAGGTCCAAATACAATAATATCTCTATATGATCCATTTATATCATCTATATTATTTATATGTATATCTTTGATAACTCCTGAAATATATTCAACTAAATTTGTTATTGGTAACTTGGGATATATCTTTTCTAATGGAAAGTTTTGTGTACCTTTAACATCGATAAAATTTTTCGGTGGAACATTAAAAAAATTAACAAATTCTTTTGGTTCAAAGGTTGCTGACATACATATTAAAAATGAACAATTTTTAGCTTTCCAATTCTCTTCGATCAATTTTTTCATAGATATTAATATCTGTTCAATATCTAACGTTCTTTGATGAAATTCATCAACTATTATGTATCTATATTTTTTCATAACTTGATCGGCAGTACTTGATAGCAAAATTTGACGAATGGTGCCATGTGTAGCATATATTATTCCGGGCTTTGATATTCTCAATTTGTCATTACCAGTCGAATATCCAATATTTTCACCAAGCTTAAGTTTTTGGAATATAGCTCCTTTTTGTTCCAATATATCGAATACTTTTTCTTTCGTAACAATAACAGTAGGTTCACCGCATATTATGCTAGATTTTCCATTAAGTACATATTCTAATATTTCTGGCGGTACAGACGTCGATTTTCCTGAACCTGTACCAGCTCTCAATAGGATTACTCTATCGCCAGGTCCTTGCGGTTCGTAATTCCCATTTACACTGTCTATTTTCTTTAAATGCTCGATAAAATACTCCATTCCAGACATTTGTTTTTCTTTTTCGGAAAACCATTCTTGAATAGTTAAATATCCAGGCCTATAAAGGGTAGGCATTTTAGATGTATCTTTCACTTGTGACATTATATTATATAAAATAAAATATAAAGCATTTTATGATTATCACCTTGTAAAATCGACTAAAAAAAATATCATTAATAATTAAATCAATATATTAATACAATGAATTAACTCATAATTAATATTAATCATCTTCTTCTTCTTCATCATCATCTTCATCTTCATTTTCTTCATCGTCTTCTTCATCTTCATTTTCTTCATCGTCTTCTTCATCTTCATCATCTTTTTGAGCATCGACATTTTCATCAACATTTGCTTTATTATCTTGTGCATTAATAGTTTTGCCCAAATTTTCAATTTCTAAATCAATATTTATATCATCTCTTACTAATAAACTATCTAATTTGATATCGTTTGTTTCATCAATTTTGATATCTGGCGTTTTTTCCTTTTGCAAATGATTTGATATATCTTCATTCATATTCAATTCTTTTAGAGCATCTTTCGATAAACTACCTTTTACAATCTGATTTATGACCAAATTATTGTTTTTATTCTTAGATTCTGATTTTGTTTTCCTAGAATTTGCAGATTTGGCCTTTGTTTTTGAACATTTTAAACATACTAATAAAATGTTGTCCAAATTTACTGTAGAAGCTATATCTTTGACCTTCAATTTCATATCAAATTGACAGATTTGTGCTGAACATAATTCGCATGTATACACTCCCTTATCTAATGAACCCACATGAGATAACCATAAATGTTTTTTATTTAAAATAGAATTAAATGTTTTTAATGTTATTTTAGGTGGTTTTTTTTCTGTTTCTACTTCTTTTTCATCACTTTTCTTTTCATCTTTTGAAGTTTCTTTTTTTGATCTAGATTTAGGTTTATCTGTTTTTGATACAGATTTTGTCCTTTTAACATCATTTTCATGGGCTTTCAACTCATCTGAATATGATTCACATATTTTTTTAACTAATTCATTTTTCTTCATCTTACTTAATCCACCCAAACCTTTACTTTTTGCGAAATCTTTCAATTCGATTATTGTTAATGAACATTCATAAACTTCAGTTGTCATATTTTGTATATTGTTATTATTGATATATTTTAAAGTAAATTATAAAATTCAATTTTTTTCAACCCTATAATAATTTACCATTTTATTCACAAATATATAAATGATCATATATATGATATATAACTCTTTCATATAGAAACTTAGACATAAATTTTGTTATCAATAAAATACAAAATCATAATTATAATCAACTATAATTGATAGAATATATATTGTTACAATTAGTGCATTTCCATATCGTGTAATCACTACCACAATCTATTATCTTAATAATTTCATCCATATAATCCCATATTATATTGTCAATATCTATAATCCCAGTAAATGATATATTTGTTAACTTTTTCATATAGAAACTTAAATGTGAATTTAAATAATATAGATTTAAATCACCCACATAGAAATTCAATTCTATTTCTAATTCGTCATCATATATTTTTCTAAAGTTTCTATCAAATTTAAAAGCTTTAATATCACCATAATATTTTTCATACGAATCATATGTCATATTTTCATATCTATTCTGATTATCATTTAATTCTTCGTCTGATTCAAATAAACTTACGATACCATTATTAGTACTTGCAAAGCAAGATGCCTGATATGTTGCTGTGTCAACTATCTTTGTCGGTCTCAAAAATTCATAATCATAATCATATGATAACATGTTACATCCAACAAACTTCATTAAATATACATATATATCATTTTCAATTTCATTTGTATAATTATTGTCTTCTCTACTATACAGTTCTTTCGATTCATCATCAAATATATACAAACTTTCTGAGCATTTTTCACATGTCATATAATATATTTGACAATTTTCACAATATAATTCATAACTTTCATTATTTATGCATATTTCGTTATCAAATGAAGGTATAATTAAATAATTTTTACAAAAAAGACATCTTAAATTTTTTAAATTAACTTTTGACATCATATAACATTATTGATATTGTTTTATAAAATAATCAAAAAAAATATACTCTTAAATATTCGATATTATTTCAATCGCTTTTTCAAAAATATCCATTTTATCTAAATTGCCCTTAATTACATAATTATTATCAATTTTCTTATAATAACGATCCATATTATATTCTAATGCTTTTAAATAATCTTTCGATATATTATTCTCATATTTATGACCTCTATTTAATATTCTATCATGTGAAATATTGCTACTTGTTCTTACATATATTGTGTAAGTATCACCAAATTTTTTATAGTAATTATTTATCATTTCATAATGTTCACATAAAGATTTATATTCTATTTTGTTGATTAAATTTATTTCATACAGATTATTTACGAATATATTGAACGCCGTATATAAAGATCGTTCTATTATGTAATAAATATCATTTAATGTTAATAAATCGATCGATTTATATATATTCTCATAATCGAGAAATATCTTATATTGTAATGTCATTGACCACCTTTTTTTATCATTATAAAATAGCTCCAAATAAGGTTTCCACTTATCTATCGGCTCTCTTATGAACACAAATTTTTTATCGGACAATTTCGTAAACAATATTAATTTTTCTAAGTTATCTATTAATGTTGTTTTTCCGCTACCTATATTACCTTCTATGTGTATTATGGGCATATTATATAAATTATATAGAGTTATAGTTTTATATTAGATCTTGATTAAATGTTGAAAAAAAATTCAATTTTTATATTATCCAAAAAATTGAATCTGTTTAATATATTAACAATAACTTACAAATATAACTATAATCATGTCAAAAAATAAACAAAATAAAAATGATAAACCATCAAAATTTATGATATGTGGAACGCACAAATGTTTCATACACAGAGTTTATGATGGTGATACGGTCTATGCTTATATACCTATTTTATTGAAAACTTATGATTATGAAATAAAAAACAATACAATAACATCGATAATTGACAAAAATACCATAAATAATAATGATGTTAACATATATGATCTATCGATAAGATTATATGGTATCGATACGCCAGAAATGAAACCAAAATTGAATATTGAAAACAGAAATGAAATCATTAAAAAGGCAATTACAGCTAAAGAATTCTTAGAAAATATGATACTAAATAAAGATGTATTCATTAAATTTGTTGGATTAGATAAATATGGTAGATATTTAGGTGTTATATATGATTATGATGTATATAAGTCACTAAAAATTAGTCCATTAGATGACAATAACGATAATAACTATTGTATGTCTGTAAATAAAAAAATGTTACTAGGTGGATTTGCGGTAGAATATTTTGGAGGAACTAAAAAAATAAATTAATTTATTGTATCATATCATCATATATTGATTCGTTGCCATCGTCATCATAATCGTCATCATTTGTAATAGGTAAATTTGTTATATCAAATATAAATTCATTAATACCTTTTGATAGAAAATTGTTAAAGAACCAATAAATATATGATATCATTTTAATTGAATTACAACCATCTATGTTTATTTTGCCAGATTGTAACAATTTTATGGTTATTTTTTTTTCCTTATTCACTTTATTTGGATGATATATTTTCACTAATCGTAAGGAATCTTTCAATATAGTTTCGGCCATATTTATTTCGTTACATTTTTCCAATGTTTCTATAAATGTTAATCCCCATGTTTTGTTTTCCTTAATCAAATTCAATTGATATTGTATATGTTCTATTTTTACACAAGATATTGAAGAATTTTTATAGCTGATTAAATAATTTTCTATTCTTTTTGGACATAATCTATAATTACTATTTATGAGCTTACATTTATAATTTATCATCTCTGGAATTATATATTTTATGTTAATTTCATGTTCGAATTGTTCTGAAATATAATTTTTTATACATTTTAATGGTTCTATTATATCTAACAAATTTGGATCCATACCTCCAGGTATTTGTATCATACCATTTCTGAACAATTTTATTTTGAATATTTTGGTTTGATCGAAATTTAGTATTTGTGGAGTATTTTCAACAATAGCATTTTGTTTCCATCTATCATTCGAAGCTACCAAGAACGATATTTGACTACTAAAGTATTTGTTAGCCAAAACTCCGGTACCATTTTTCTTTCTATTTTGTTTCTTTTTATTTGGTTTGCGGCCCTTTTTAGACTTAATTTTTACAGGAGGATCCTTATAAAATTCGTTATATATTTCTCCATAATTACAACATATTTTTAGTATATTGTTTTTAGGTGGTTTTAATATAGAAATCAAATCCTTTTCTATAAAATTTAGCCCTTCCATATATCCACATGATGTTACCGTGCATATTTCCAAATTAGTTAGAATAGATTTGGTAACATTTGCCTTTTCAACTTCCAATTTATAATCAATATAATCATTATCATATAATAAATTTTTATTATATATTTTGATTCCATCATATTCTGAATACAAATAATTATTGTTAATATATTCTATATATTCCTTGGAATTTCTTTTATATTTCTCTGCTTTTTTTTTGACCTTTCTATTTTTTTTTACATGACCAACGTTATTGGGTATATCATTATCATTCATGTCCATTTTGCCAAATTTATCATTTAAATCGTTATCATTATTTTTTAATTCCATATTTAATATATATAATATTCTATTAAATATTCAATTTTTAATACGTTAAAAAAAAATACACAAACTAAGGCGATGCCATATATGTTGTTTCGCTAAGAGATGGGCACCATGCACTATTGAATTCATACCAATTATTATAGACATTATTTGCGTATTGGGGGTTAACAACTTTTCGATTATTATATTCATCTATAGTTATTTCTACACCTCCTTTATCCATTTGTTGTTTATAAAAATTGTATTGATTTACACAATTAGGATCATTTGTGTCATAATCACCATAATATTCTTTATAATTTGACCAATAATAAATTATCACGATTATTGTTACCAATATTATTATTATCATTATATTATGACTAAAATATTTATTCCATTTTGTTTAAATCGTTAATAGCTTCGGTAAATTTAGAATCATTTATATTTCTGCTCGAATTTTTAATTTTATTATATAAAAACATGCTAGGTATCAATTCTAATGCCAATCTTGTGCCCATGCCCAAATTATAGTTCTTCATTATTCCAGCAGCAAATGTTGAGGTTTCGTATCTCATTCTTCGCAATTTTACTCTCACAGTATCTGACCAACCAACTAAATTTGGTCTACATTTGAAATATTCTCTTTCACCATCAAATAAATATTCCATACCCATGGCACCCATCAATATACCCTCTTCTGTGAGAGAACATAATCTATTTCTATCATTTTTTAGTTTCAATATTTTCAGTATATTTTTTAAGTCCTTTAATGATGTTGATGAGCTAACATCTGGTATTCGTGATATATTAACATTATCACTTGATAATATTTCCTTCAAAGTATCAATTTGTTCGATAATTGCTATTTTATCATCTTCTTCATTTTCCTTCTCAATATCAAATGGCATATTGTTACGTTGATCACTTGTTGACATCGATTTTATAACGTCGTCCATATGATGCTGTATTTTTTGTTCACGTGTCAATCTTTGGAAATCAACATCTTCAGAAATTTGATCTTCATATCTATCGGATTTTTTTTTACTATTTTTAGCACCATAATTTATATAGTCTTCATTATGATTGAGTTCCTGAATTTCATTATCTATATCATATGAATCCAAAATTTCTTTACTTTTATGTTTGCCATTTTTTGGGGTTTCATGGTCTATAGATTCTTTTTTTTTATTTTTCTTTTTGTTATGTTTATTTGAATCATAATCGTTAATTTCTTTCTTTTTTTCGAAAAATTGATCATCATCTTCATCTAAATTATATCCTTTCACACTATCCAAATCTTTTATATCATCAGAATATTTATTATAATTATTCGCTAATTTTTGTAATTCTTTCTCATATTCGTCCTTAAAATTATATTCTGATTTTATGTCCATATCATAAATATTTTGTATGATATCATCTTCAATTTGCTTCATTTTTGATGTTTTATCGGGATTATTTTCTGATGAATTTATTAAATTTGATATTCCCAGTATATTTGTTTGGTCATTTAGGGATGATAAATCAAATGACATTTTTATTACTATATATATATTTATAACATATATGTATAATTGATAATCAAATATTTATATCACATTCATTTTATTAACCATAATATACTATGAATACGTTTGTAACGATATTTTTAATGATTTTAATGATAATTGTAGTTTGTTCTATCATATATGTTATTTTAAATCCGCATATAATTATGAGAATATTTAGTTCTTGTGAATATTTTTTCCCATCATATAAATTTAGACCAAAAGTACAGTATTTAATCAAGAATAAAATATTTAATGGCCCAAAAAATGAAGTAATTCTAACAATTCCACATAAATGTTTACAAGATAACCAGAAAATAAATCATAATTGTGATACAATAGCAAATGAAATGGCGATATATATTAATGAGTATTTATCGAGTAAATATACAACAATTTTATTGGAAACTGACAAAAATAGGGCAAATATAGATGATAATAGAGTTAATGCGTCTGTTGGCATGACAAAGGACGAATTCATAAATAATAACCAATATAATATCGATAAATTTCTTCAAAAAACTACTATAGAACTACCTAATGTTAATTCCACCAAATTGTGGAAAACTTTAATCGATAAAATTAAAAATGATTCGATAAAATTATTGTTAGATATTCATTCATATCATGAAAATATATTATATAGAAAAAATCAAAATACAAGTTGTATAATATTTTATCCTGATGATATTAATAATAAAATGTCAAAAATATTAACATTTAATAATGACGAATTATTAGAAAACAATATTAAAATATTATTAACATGTCCGGATAATTATGTTAACGCTATTACAGAAATTTGTAATCAATATGATATTCCATCGCTATTGTTGGAATTTAACGAAACAAAAAAAATAGAAGATATAAAAAATGACATTACAATATTTCTGAACATTTTAATAAATAATTTTAATTAATCTATTTATAATTATTTTAATGTTAATGTTATTAATACACTAATAATTGTAATAAAATAACATACAATAATACACGTAATTATTTTAGCATGCTTAATAAATTTGAATTTGTCATAAACTTCTTGTATATATATATATTTCTTCAATTTTTGTTTGGACAAATTTTGATAATGTATTATATATTCCCAATTAAGACGATTTTTAAATATTTCCATAAAATTTTCTGATAGATTTTCATATTTGGATATGGTTGCCCACAGAATATTATCTTCATCATCGAGTCCATATTTTATCTTATATAAATCTAGATCATTATACGCTTCACCTATCTCAATTTCCCTAATATACATCTTAATGATCATATCTATGTTTTTTTCATATGGAATATCTATACAAATCGATAACATGATACTATAAATATTATTATCAATAATATATTTTAATTTAATAAATATATTCAATTTTTTATATATAATATGTTATATATATCTATAGATTGTGGAATAAAATCATTAGCAATATCAATCATAAAATTTAATAACATCAATATTAATGAAATCAATCTATTATATGCAAATGTTTACAAATTGACAGAAAAAAATATAAATTTGATGACTATTAAGGACATGTTAGTAATTACGATTGAATTGAAAAAAAAATTAAATGAATTAAATGATATTATTAACAATATTAATAAAGAAAATGAACAGAAAATTATATTGATAGAATATCAAATGAATGCCAATAATAAATCTAATTATATATGTGCACAAATTATATATCATTTTACAGATAATACCAACATAATTAAAATTGTTAACCCATCATTGAAAAATACGTACAATTTTACAAATGAACTGTCATATAGTAATATTATCACCAAATATAGAACAAATTACACTGCTAATAAGAATCATACGAAAAATAATTTCTTATATTGGATACAAACCAATATGAAACATGATCTAATCAAACACATAAATAGAAAGAATTACGATGACATAGCGGATTCTTTCATGATGTGTGTAGCATATCATAATTCTCAACAATCACAATCGACATCTTCCAAAGATTCGCAATTATAATCCATATCGTTATTATAATCAGTATCTTCTTGAAAATCTATATCATAATCATCAAATTTTTTGTTAATTTTTACATATTTGTTATATAATTGCTGTAAGTAATCGATGTCATCTAAAAATGAGTCTATAGAGCTATAATTTTTATATATGGTCGACATAATATGCCGATTTTTATTTAGTATATTTAAATTGTCCAAAAATGAGTCTATGGACATATAGAAGTTATAAATTGATTCTATAACATTTTCTAAGTCTTCACAATAATTGATCTCTAAATATTCATTCACAAAATTACCAAACGATATTTTATATCCACCGTTTAATACGCATACACCCACACAAAATTCATTTTCTCCATTATTCATACTATTAATTAATTGATCATCATTATAATATTTTTCTTTCGTATTATTTAACATTATAGATATATCTATAATAAAATTTAATATAATTTTAATTAACCATATACCAATCAAAATTTGTAATGTATATATTTATGATCATCCAAATTTAAGTCAAAATTAATATATGCAAATTTATAATCTAACAATTTTTTTTTAATGTTTTCTTTGTTCTTAATCCAAAATTTTTCATAATTAGTGTAGATAATTCCATTGTTAATTTCCAATTGTTCATTTAATTCTACCTTAATACTATTAAATAATCTACAAAAATTAATTGGTGTGTTTAAATATATAAATGTCTTGAATTTTCTTTCATTATAATATTTTCCCATTAACGTAATAATATTGTTGACAAATTTTGGATTTGTTGAATATAAACATATTATATTAATCTTGGCATTATTTAATAATTCACTATAATCTGTAATAAAATCTTTATTCTCTGTATATAGATCGATAATATTTATTTTGTCCTCATTTTTATCACTTATTTTGTTAATAAAATATGTTTTTCCACATGAAAATTGGCCCATAATTATTATCAACGAATTTTTAGAAGATACAAAATTAGTAATTTTTGGCCATTTTATTCGTTCTGTTAACGCTATCGACATTTCATCATTATGTGGCATCAATATATTCCATTTCCAAGAATATTCATAGACTGAATTTAAAAATAATTGCTCTGGTAACGCAAAATCAATTTTTAAATTAAACGCAAATGATCTATCGACACAATTTTTATCACCATAATAGTTATATCTGCCAGCATTAGAGCCAACTACTACACTATTTTTCTTGTTGATTTGGGAATTGTGTTTTTTGTATATATTTTCCAATAATTTGTATGATCCAGTAAATGGTTTCATTAAATTATTTCTAACTAATGGAAATAAACATAATAAATTTACATTAACTTCTTCTTTAAATAGTTCGATGATATCTTTCATATACTCAAATTTAGCATCTTTATATATATTTTCTATGATTATTATGGATGTTTTCATAGAATTAGATTTTTTTAATACGTTCTTTATATTGTCGTATTTTGGTTCCCAGCCATAAGATCCCATCTTTTTATATTTTTTGTTAATTAAGGTATTAAATAAAGAAAATATGATGATTGATGGATAAAATTTAAATGTTTTATCGATACCAATAATAATTTTGCTGTCTATAATCCAATCCATATAATAAAATATACTATATTAGTTATATAATGTTATGAAATCAAAATTATTGAGTATATTATGTTTACCTATTATATTATAATCAGATATTTCTTCATAATATTTGTTAATATATATCAATAAATTCTTCTTACTATTCCATGGTTTTGTTGAATCACTATATAGATATATTCTTTGCCAATCTCCTACATTATTCTCTAATTTATCCAGAAATTTTATGTTAGAAAATCCCATATAATTATAATTTCTGTCGATTAAATAACATTTTCGAAGCTTATAATTATATTCTATACAAAAGGGCAAATATTCTTGTAAATATTTAACACCATATTTTTTGTCATTAATATATACTATATTTCCTTGCTTTGAAAATTTTATGTTCATTTTTATATATATACATAAAATTATTATTAAATTATATAATGGATATCGATATCATAAATTAAAAAAAATTGAATTATTATAATTTGATATATAAAACGATTCTATTAAATTATTAACATAAATGAATAATCAAATAATGAAAAGAAATCTCAAATTAATAACAAAAGATAATGATTCAATTCTATACACAATTGATGAATTTTCTAGAATATCGAAAGTATTTGATGATCATATTACTTCCTATAGTTTTGACCAAATTAACAATATGAGTTTAGATGATGATATAGTAGAATATAAACTTGATACAGATCATAAAATTATTAGTTGGATATTGAATAATTATTACATTGGAAAATATTTCAACGATATTAATGATCTAATTTCATGGAGAAAAATGGAAATTAATAAATTGGAGGAAAATAAATTAATTTGTATTTATAATCATGCTTACGATATGCAAATGTATCAACTACTCATAGATATTATAAAATATATGAAATCTGATAATATTATTAAGTACTTTATGCCATCACTAATTACTAATCATGACTATGAAAATATACAATCTACATATATGACTCTATGTAACAATGTCAGATTTGATAGAGAACTCATAGATGATATTTATTATAGAATATGTAAGAGATATGATTGTATTTATAATCGAAATAATAATGATATCGATTATGATGATTATCTCAATTATGATCAAAAAGATTTCGATCATTTTATGATCATGAAATCAATATGGAAAAATTCGAGAAATAACAAAATGTCTATATCTAATTAAATACCAATATCTAACATTATATTTAATGATTTAATAATTTTTGTGATCCTATTTTTTTTGAATAAAAATTGAATTCGATATTAAAATATATATTAATATAATTAATAAAAATATAATGATTATTACACAGTTGCCATTAATATTCTATGAATTAGATTACTGTGTAGGGAGATTGAATATTGCCCTATTAATATTACAAACACTATCTAACTATGAAAAATTTAATAAACTAAACATAGTTTTGCGAAAAAAAATGATATATGAATTTGAATTGCATATATTTAACAAAATTAGATATATATTCGCAATAAAACATCTATGTGATAAAAATAATAGATTATTTAATATTATGTATACAAATTTTGCATATGATTCGATATTTCATATATCTAATAAAGTATATCCTATAAATACTGAATTGGTCGATAAAATATTGACATTTAAATTAAACTTATATGATTATGTCAATATGGATTTTAAGAAAGTAAATGAAAATCTTAATAAAACATATGAATTAGTGAAAATGAGTAGAATGAATATACATCTTAATGATAAATATTCTAAATTATTTAAATGTCCAAGATGTAAACATAAAGAAGTAACTTATGAAAATAGGTACAATAGATCATTTGATGAAGCTGTAAACAAGACATTTTATTGTAACTTTTGTCAATATAGTTGGAATGGATAGGTTACAAATTTATGTCATTTTTTTGTGAAAAAATGAATTTATTATCGATTTATAATAATATAATGAATTTATTCGAAATTATTGATATAAACGAATATGAGATTAATATACTTGGTATTATCTATTATTATGTAGATTTATTAAATGATGGATATCTAATGAATGAACATGATGTTTACGTGTATATTCATGATAACGATTGGTCAAAAATAAGTCTATGTGAAAAATTATCCGAAAAGTTTATGGAAAAATATAAAGATAGAATATGGTGGTCAATTATATTTTCAGTCCAAATTTTATCTGAACCATTTATAGAGAAAATTATTAACGATTATAAGCCCTTTAACAATGTAAATATCAATAAAATAATATGGCGAAATATAACAATACATCAGAAATTATCCGAGCAGTTTATGGAAAAATATAAAGATAGAATATGGTGGAAATATGTATATAGTAATCAAAAATTATCATCACAATTTATTGACAAATATAGACATAAAATTTTTAATAACACAATAAAACATGGCAAAAAAAAATTAACAATGTATAAATCTCATTTGAAAAATTATCATAAAAATACTAATGTAAACTATATATATTCAGAATCGAAATTGAAATATAATGAAGATGATGAAAATAGTTACAATGTGGATGTTTATGATTACAATGTAAATACAAGCAATCACAATGATATTGATTATATGAAAAAAGTAGAATATTTAATATCCAATAAAAAAATTCCAGAAGATTTTATAGACAAACATATGTATAAACTTCATTGGGAAACAATATGTGATATGTGTAGAATTCAAGAATTATCTGACAATTTTATTATGAAACATTTCGATAATCTAAATTTATCATATTTATTGAATAATAAGTTTGTGGACAAACAAAACTTGATATATTTATTGTATGATCTTATTACTGATAAAAAATTTATGGACGATTTGATTAAAAAAACATATTAATTTTATGCATAATTATGTAGATTACCAACATAATATAGTTCTAAATTATTACATTATGTTGCCCATTTTTTTATCTATAAACACCAAATAAACAATTTAGAATATAAATGAATTAACTTCTAAATATTATATACATTTATATGGAAACAATTAATATAGCCTTCATTGGAAAAGTATCATGTGGCAAATCAACATTAATATCATCATTATTTGGAAATATTATTGCAGAATCATCTATCGACAAAACAACAATTATGCCTCAAATATATACCGAAACAAAAAATATAAAAAGTAATTATGAGGATATATATAATAAATCTATCATATGTAATATGAGACATAAAAACAATTTTGTTAATGATAATATATATAATTTTGAGATAGCTGAAAGTATAATATTGAGTGATAATGGAGACGATAAATATAGTGATGATATGGACATAGATGATGATATTGATGATAAAAATAATAACGCAAATAATGTAGACAAATATTTACTGAAAATATATGATATGCCCGGAATTGATGACGCATCTGATGGAAATAATAATATAGATATTTATTTGAAAATATTCTATAATTATATGGTATATTTTAATTACATATTTTATATTATGGATGCAGAAAGGGCGTTGATAGACAAAACAGAAATATATATCATCGAAAACATAGTCAATAAGATATTAGAATACAAAAATTCGAATGATATATCGATCAATAAATATTTGGCGATAATTATTAACAAAATAGACAAAATGGAAACTATTGAAAAATGGAGTGATATAAAAAATAACATAATCAACAAAGTAACTAAAATTACGTCCATATTGAAAGATTTATATGTTGAAACCTTTTTTATATCGAGTATGAATTTGTTAATCAAAACTATATTAGATAATAATAATTTAGATCTAAATAAAGACAGAATAGATATTGATATAATTAGAAAGATATTAAGCATATATTTGTCGAAAAAGGAATTCATTAAAATAAAGGATAATAAAACTGATATGATAAAAAAAATACACGAAATAAACGATGAAATAGAAAATGTTGATTCTAACATTAAATTTATTAACTATTTAAAACAATTGAAAATAAATGGCCAACAAATAGTTAATGAAAATTTATTTTTAAAAATTAGATCATTAGATATGTCCAAATTAGAAAGCTATGATTTCTTGCTAAAAAATGTAGATATAATTAATCGATCTGAAAAATTAAATTTAGAAGCTTATGAACAATTTCATATTGGGTTACATCATACATGGTATATATTCTTAATTAATCACAATGAGATTAGAAATAATGCATATAATATTTTTAAACAATTGAGGGAAAAATTAAAAATTGTTAATAAAATATATACTATTAATCCCTTTATCAACTTTAAGTACGAAAAAAAATATATCGATACATCATGCAGCCATATAACTAAATTTGATCTAAAAACATTAATAGAATCTTTAAATGATTATAAAATTAATGTAAAATACATAAGCGATCTAAAAATATATACAAATTATAAATATTTTATTTCCCTTATATGTCCATATTTCGGACTGGATAATTTAGATGGGCAAAATAATTCGTATAATGTCGCAAATAATATAATATACTCGAAAAATAACATAATTAATTTAGTATCTAATAAAGAAACTTTTTACAACAATTATTTTAGATATCAAGTATGTAAATATAATAATGATTTTAAAATATATATTGAAAAAAATTATCTAACAAATATTGGATTAAATTTAATAGATTTATTAGATATTGAAACATATAAATGTCATTATTATGTATGTAATATAATTATCAAAAATTATATTATGGAGAATGAAAATATTGTTAAAAATTACTTCGTTAAAGAATTGATGTTTTTTAATATGTTCAATCATAAATATTTAAGACCAAATATTTATGACAATTTGTATGGTTATATGGGCATATTAAATTATAATTTTGAAAACATTAATATTATCACTAAAAATATCATGGGAGTTATTATCTACGGGTTTTCAAAAATTTTTTAATCAATATCGATCAATAAATCATTTAGTGTATTATTTAAGAAATCATCGTAAATATCTTCATTAGTAACATCATCACTATTTTTTTTAATCAATTGTTCGTAATAATTTTTACCATCATCTTTATTATTATCTTTGTTAACAATATTATTGTTGATATCTTCAATAAAATCATATAAAAAATATTCAACTGCTATTTCTTCATCATTATTTAATATGTTTTGATGATATATTAATAATAAACAATAATAATGTATACCACGGCTGTTAATGGCATGACCGATTCCACACAGATTAAAATTGCCCAACATATTTTTATTATGTCCATCAGATTTTTCCCATAATAATTTAGGGTTTTGATCTGGATATGTTAATGCAACATTTTCTCCAGCACGTGTGAATGATAATCCTTGTTTTTTAATTTCATTCAATCTGTTCGAAAATCCATCATGACTAAATGGAACTGATCCATTTGCCATATTTTCACAGTGCATATTGGCTTGTTGTGTGATAATTTCATTCAATTGTAATGGTTGTAAATTATTTGCTTTTCTATGATCATTAATACTATTTAATATATCAATCGAATTTACCATTATATATAATGTTACAAAAATGATTATTTAATAAATGTTAAAATAAATATATGATTAATTATAAATATATCAATGTCATTATTCAACATATCAAATGATTTACTATTGGAAACTAAGAATGAAAAAACTATTGAATATGATTCTAGGTTATTTTCATTAATATCATCTAAATTCAATCTATTATTTATTTTCAAGATAAATAATCATATAGAATCTGATTTGATTATTAATTCCAATAAAAAAATAGTGTATAAAATAGATATAGAATATGAAATATTAAAAATTATGCTATCATATTATGAAACGAAAGAAAAACAATCATTTGATGATAATGATATCTTAACATGTATCAAAATATATTTTTATTCAAAAAAATATGGTATGAACCATTTACATAATACAATAAAAACGTATATATTTAACAATATCAATAAATTCGTTTCATTATTTATGCCAGATCTAAATATTAATGATTATTGTAACGAAACAAATATAATTGACTATGAATTTGTTTATGGGAATTATAATGACTATTTATTGAATACCAATATAGATGTAGATATATTGCGTAAAACATGCAAAAATATCGCAAAAAAATATATCGATATTAAAATGGAAATAAATTTGTTATCTGACGAAAATATAAAGAATATTATATTAAAAAATTATAAGAACCACATGATACAATTAATCAGACTTATGTATGAATATTTCATGGATAATCATTTAGAAGATTTTATTGAAGATATATATGAAATATTGTTATAACTACCAAAATTTAAACCATAATAATATATTCTTTAAATAGCTGAAATAATAATAGAATCCCATACTTGTATCTTTTTTTTTATCTACTTTATTATATCCATCGTATAATACTATATCTGTCAAGGATATGTTACTAAAATCATCATCATCATTATTATCATTATTATTTGAATTGATCATAAAAGAATTAATATCGTCTATATAATTTGTGGTGAAATAATTATTGTTGTTTTTATGAGAATTTAATAAAGTCATTATATCAATATAAAAATTGAATTTTCTATATTTATTAAAAAATGAACGTATATAAAGTCAATTCAATATTGAACGAAGATCTAATATTATTAATATTAGATTATTCGAATTATTACAAAGAATATCACTCTAAAAAACTATACAGAATTTTAGGAAATGAACAGTATAAGAAAACGACCTATATATACTCATATATACCAATGGGTTGTAATCTACGTATGGCTGTACGTAAACGAGATAAAAGATTAAAATCGATAGAATTTCACTAATGTTTAAATAGTTTAATTAATGACTTAATAATTTAATTAATTTTAATAAATTTTAATGATTTAATGAATTATTTTTTTGATGCGTTTTTAAAAGAATATTACAAATTATTCGTTTATTTTAGTAAAAAAAATTGAATTTAATGTATTTAATATAAAAATATTAACTACATTATGGATCACGAAATTTCAAGAAGTTTACAAAATTTCACTAATAATAATATAGTATCAATAATAATTATTTACATAGATTTAGATGAATATTTAGAATATTATAGAAATATACACAAAAATAGATTATATAGAACATTGGGACCAAAAAGAGTTTCATCGTGGCACATTATTCCAAGCGGTAATTATCTTAGAAAATCATTAGAAATATGGAAAGAAAAAACAGAATTAATTAAATGGGATAATATTCAATTTCCTATTGAAAAGCAATATATAGCTCATCACAAAAGTATCCACTCTTTTGGGCACGGTTATATATGGATACCATATTGGTCACTAAAATAGAAACAAATAACAATTCCATTTTGTGAATGAATATTGATTTTCCTAGGAAAATCTTTGTTCTTCAAAAGAAGAACCTTTTGTGATTGCATATCGTTTTTCATAAAAAAATGTTTTAATGTTGTCCGTTTCTTGGGGCAAACATTTTTTTGTCCAAAAATAAATTATATATATCAAATCGATAAATTTTTAGGCGTATTTAAAAATTGAATTTATTGTTATTGAATATTAAAAATAAGCATCAGAATGAATAGTAAATATGAAATTGATTCAATCATTAATTCAAATACATCGCTATGTTATGATATAAAATTGATAATAATCCAATATATAGATTTTCGATCATTTGAACTCATATACATTAAAAGAATCCATAAAATATTAGGTACTAACAGATTTAGAATTGTTCATGAATATGGCTATGTTTTGGTTAGTAAAAAGTATAATGACATATTTTATTGGAAAAAATTACCTATTGTTGAAAAATTTACATGAATTTTATATCTATGGTTTCGTTTTCCCTCTTTTCGAAATCGAACTCATTAATGACATTGTTAATATATACGTTTTTAAATACCATATCGCTTTTGTATGGATTTAAAATTTCATATGCGATTATATTTAAACATTTATCTAGAATTGACTTTTCTATGATTAGTTTTTTTTTATTACAATAAAAACGTTTAGAACCAACATTATATTCGGATGAGCATGATTTTAATATGTTAGTAATGGTTGCTGAATAACTTATGTAATCTGAAGATGATTTCTTATCTGAATCAAGTTTATCAACTATGTCTATATATTTTTCTATCATGCTATATAATTTTTTTGTTATTAAAGAAATGTTATTAATCTTCTTCAATACATTAATTGTGACATCATCAAAATTAAATAGAGTATTATCGAATTCTTTTAATATATTTTCTTTATGAAATTTTTCACCAGATTCTAGTACTCTTTTGATAATTAATAACAATAACTGAAAATCTCGTGTATCTAAAATATTGGCCAATTTCTTTTCGAAAGATTCATATTCCAAATAATTTTTTAGATCAGTTTTGTTAATCAAATCTTTAATTAAAGTTCTTCGCTTGTCATTTCTAATATTTTTGGTTATATTCACAAATTCTAGACATAATAATGTGAATATATTATTTTTATAGAAACTTAATGCAATATTTTCTACCCTTTTATCGCTAATTATGTTGTTATAATTCTCTAGTATATTGTTATTAACATCGATTGGATTATATAAGAATTTAATAATATTTACTTTCTTTATATTCATGGCAATATCTCTGTTAATGTTCTTTATGAAATAATTTAAATTCATATTGTCATAAAATCCTATTATTTTATTATTGTATTCAATCCAATTCTCAATTTCAATAGTATATTCGTTATCTTTATTATAATCTTTAATAAACTGTAAAATCAAATCTATTTCAGACAATTTTGAATAAATAACCACAGATTTCTCCTTAATAGCATCTATATTGTAATGTGAATATGTTATGGGCACGCAAAACAATTTGTTATCAATTTTCATCACAAGGCCATAACATAAATTATGTCTATTTACTAGATAATTTTCTATTGTATATTTTCTATTTTTATTAATAAAAGTGTACATATGTTTTATTGATCGTATCTTTTTTTTAATCTTGTTAATAGATGAATCCATATCAATATATGTTTCCATAATTGTTCCGATATTTTTTATTATGTTATCTTGTACAGAAAATATTTTTTTGTTAATAATGTTACTTTTAAAAAATATATCTTCATTTAACAAATATATAGGAAAAATACCATACATATTTGCTAACGTTACAATATACTTATCAGATACCATAATATCACTAATATCTAATATCTTGTTATTTATTCGAAAGTTTATATTATTATTTTCGTCAATTAATTGAAATATTTTAATATTACCATACAAGTATATTAGATCTACAAATATATCGTTCCAAGGAACTAATGAATATTCAAATTTCAGTAAATTATCATTTGATATGAATATTTCTGTCAACGCGTCAATAAACTTTGTATGAGTAGCGAAATAATTAATTATTTCACCATTTAGTATCAAAATATAATTACTTAATTTTTGTTTGATTAAAATGATAATTTTTTTAATAGCATCGATCAAAGTTATGCCTAATGAAAATGCATAAATATATAAAATGCCCACATTTAGATCTTTAAATATATTATTTATTCCATATAAGAAATATTTATGGTTCATATTGTCAATATATACATCAATTATTAATTTTTTCAAAATATCAGGTATATGAGATAATCGTTCCATTTTGATTGGTTTACCATATGTTATAACGTATTTTGTTAATATTTTATTTTCTTTCTTTTTGAGCCATTCTTTATCTTCTATACACGTTTTGTATATTATTTTTTGAGGATCATCAAGCTGAATATTTTCGATTGATTTTTTCTTACAACATGGTATACATGATCTGCCATCTGGATGTTTACCTATGAGAAATTTCAAATACTTATGATCTGGATGTCTATCACAAGTGTAATATGCGGGCGTTCCTGTTGTAAAATTCCAGTACTTAACATAATGCTTTTGCTTATCTGAGGATAATTTTTCATATTCATCTATATTTAATAATGTTGGTTGAAATTTTTTTTGACATATTTTGGAATAGACTAAATTGGTCTTATATTTGCCCCATCTATATAAGACAGGATCTTTTTCTTTCAAAGTCTTAAGAGATTCTTTTTTTTGTCTTTGAATTATTTTCTCAGAATCCACAACTTTATGTGATCCTTTATATGTATATATTTCATTAAATAATTCCAATAGATATTCTCTAAATATTGGAAACTCTTCATCATTAATTTGTAATATTTCAACCTTAATATCTGAAAATCTATGTATAAAACGAACTTGAGTTTTCCTCTTTATTCTTAACCATTTTTGATACAAAACATCATCTATTAAATACATATATTGATTTTTGATGTTTAAAAAGATTTGCTTAATTTTATCTTCATTAAATTGAAATACTCCTTTCAACAAAAATGTTTCCATAAGGGAATCTTCATCAATCTTCAACAGAAAATGTTCAGCTCCAATTAAATCGTTAACATATTTTTTAAATTCTTTAAAGTCATTAATTGTTAAGGCTAATTTAAAATTCGCATTAATATTAATGGTAGGCATTTTAATATTGTGTCGATCCAATAATTTTAATCTTTTGTTCGTAAAAAATACTATCTCTTCCATATCATTAATTTTCTGAATAATTGGGTTAATAATTTTAATTGTTAAATTCTGAACGTCTTTATATGTTATTTTATCTTCCGGTTTCCATTTTACATCTATAATATAGTTACCATTAGGATAAATTAATAATTTGAACGTATTTTTTGTAGCTTCATCTATTATTTTGTAAATTATGATTTCTTCCTTTGTCAAAACCAGTAATTCATGCGGATAATTTTTATATAATTTTGTCAACATAATATTATCAGCACCATATAATATTTGACATTGAGACATAACAATTACATCATTTAATTGTAACGAATCGAATAGATTCCTTAAAGATATTATTTTGGTTACATCTAGTCCATATTCCAACACTGTTATGTTTGAATGTGTGATACTATAGTCAATTAATTTTTCTAACGTTTCTACTCTTTTTGTATTCAATAATAGTTCTATCTTTTTTTGATTAAATATTCTTTCATTAACATATTTTGTCTTTAATACTTTTGTGGACAATTCTAGTAATGGATACTTTTTATAGATTATATCTTCATTATTAATAATATGCGATATTAGTCTATAATCTATCATCGGAAAAAATATATAAATAAATCCATAATATATATTATCCATATTATACGAATCATTCTTAAATACATTGACTAAATTATTCTTATTATTTACGTAAAATTCATCAAAATCAACTAAATAAAATTCATTAATTCCATATCGTTTATATGAGGTAGAAATCAACTTATTATCATCATAAGTTACCGTTTTGATATTCTGATGTAAAGTTACATATTTTAGATTTACAGGTATATTAAATATTAATTTTGATTCAGTAAATTGATCTACATGAAATAAAGAATATATGAATGGAATACCCGATAAATAATGTTGATATAAAATGGGCAAATATTTATTTTGATAGAAAATTGATAAATGTTGTTTATATATAGGAATACCAGTGAATAGATATATTTTATTCTTAAATTCCAATAATGTATCTTCTGGCAACACCATTATATCATCACTAAATGATATGTAGATAATTCGCCCATGATAGTTCATTTTATCTAACGATTCTTTTAATGGTGAGATTGTACTTTTTTCTGTTATTATAGAAGTCAAAGTTATCGGTTTAATTTCATTATCAGATTTTTCTATTTCTGCATTTGTTAACATAGATTCAAAATCTATATTGTCGTCATCATCGCCACCTTTTATATTTTCACGCTCATCAATTTTTACATTATCTTCTCTTTTTGAATAAAAAATATCATCAACATATTTTTCATCTTTTTTAGGATCGTTTACAATATCATCGTTAATAATTTTACTATAATTAGTATCATCATTCACAAATTCAACATCTTCTGCTATATAATTTTCATCTTCTGAAAAATTATCTCCACCGCCTTTTATATTTTCTAGTATATCATTGTATTCTATTCCAAATTTTTGCTTCCAAGTTTTTCCATAGAAATTTACAATAATTTCCTCAAATTTATTGTCAATAGATTTTAAATCTTCTTTCTTAAGGGTTGTATTTGGATTATCATTCACATATTTGATTAATTTTTTTATTTGATTTCTAATTTTTATATCTACATATAATAAAAATATTATTGTATATTCTACCTTTTTCTCGTAAAATGATGCTTTATGCAAAATTATAGGATTAATTATATAATTTTCAATCATTTATATAATAATATTATATTAAATGCATAATAAATATTATATTTTATTAATTACATGCGTAATCGTGATAATATTGATGTTTTACAACACAAAAGAATATAAACTTAAAAAAAAATATGACAACAATTACAAATTGATCGAATTAAGATCTTTTTCGAAAAAGTTCATGAACTATTTAAATAGATTGTGCACATCAAATGAAGTGAAAAATAAGGACTATTATAATTCACTGATCAAATTAATCAACACATATGATGATAATAGACTATATGAAAATAAGAATGTTATCGACAAAAGCAAAACATCATATACAACAGATAAGGGAAAAGTAATCAAATTATGTCTTGATGGTGATATCAATATTTTAAAACATGTCCTATTACATGAAATGGCTCACATAATGTGTGAATCTATCGGGCACACTAAAGAATTCTGGGAAAAATTTAAATATATTAGTATCAAAGCTAATGAAAGTGGTCTATATCAATTGGTTGATTTTAAATATTCACCTCAGTATTATTGTGGCACAAAAATTCATTATAATCCGGTCTATGATTATAATAGATAAATGGATAAATTTGGTTTAAACATTAAATTTGTTAATAATATAGAAAGAATGAATATGATAACCTTTTGTGATGAAAAGAAATTAAAATTGTATAAAATATTTAACCCAAATTTATCTATTCAGGAATTGCCACAAAATACTTTGTATTTTGTTATATTAACAAACAACATAGTTGTTTGTGGTATTCATAAATGAAACTAAATATGATATTGATGAACTGAAAATGGATAAGTGCCAAAAAATACAAAGTATTTTTTTAACTTAACAAATAGCGTAGCTATTTGTGGCAATTTTGGCATTCTATAAAAAATAAAAATATTTGGATATATGTAGATAAAAATATAGGAGAATGGATGGGTATGTACAATGAAAAGGATGGTATGGGATTAATATATAAATCGTGTCGCAAACATTTTATCAAAAATATTGATTTTATATTATACGAAAAATTTGAAGATTTCAAAAATAATTATATAGATAAGGTTCCGGACTTAAGTCCGGAACTAAATATTAGTTATGAAAACATATTAAATGCTAAATATTTAATTATAAAACCCGAATCCTTTAAAAAATGGATGATGAGAATTAGAACAGATAAAGGTGATGAAGTTTGTGATTATTTTCTTAAATTGGAAAATTTATTTCAAGATTATTTATTATATCAAACAATATCAAAAGATGAACAATATAAAGAACAACAAAAAATGATAGAATTAAAAGATAATCAACTTCATGCAAAACAAAATGAAATCAATTTATTACACCATAAAAATATTAAACTGAAAAAAGAACAATTTAATGGTAAACATATTGAATATTCTACAAATACTAAACAAAAAATATATGTAATAACTACTAAACAAAGTACTCTTAAATTTAACAATAAAGTAGGTGGAACTGCCAAAAATATTAACACGCGCATGGTATCATTAAATACATCATTTCCGAAAGGAGAAGAACTCGAATTAATTAAAGAATATGATGTATACAATTATAAGATTATTGAACATTTAGTTCACAAAATTTTAAATCAATTTTGTTCTAAAGAACATATTATAGGTATACCATGGCATTATTTACAATCGATTATAGAAAAGGCTATTGAATGTGAAAAGATTATGATTGAACAATATAATCGAACAATTGATAACATTTTGATAGATATTGATAATAACAACTTTAATGAAGATTTACCATTAACAAAATCTTTTGGTAAAAAAAATGCAAACCATTAGAAATTGATAACAATGGTGACATAAAGAATAATTTTACAGAAGATGATAAAAATACATATAAAGAAAATATGAAAAAATTAGTCAATAAAAATAATACAATAACATTATCAAAACTTAATAAACCAAAATATTTAACAAAAATAGATGCGTTTCTATTTAATAATGAAGATTATATTAAAAAATTTAATGAACAATTTTATGAATTAACTGGATGTCATATTTCTATTAAAAAGGGCAAAAAACAATAATTATTTATCACATTTTTTTTTCATACAGTACCAAGGAGCTATTCTTACTAAGACGAATATAGAATTATTTCCAATTAATACACCACCTGCATTTTCAGTTAAGGTAACTGGATTTAAAAATGATTTGTGATTAACAACTTTAACTACATCTCCTTTTTTTAAAGAAACTAATTGTCTTATTGAACATTGACCAGCTCCTGAATCTGTTCCATCACTTGTTCCAATTTCTGGATTTCCATTAACAAATAATGTAAATTGTGCAGGAGCTGCTGTATTAGTATTAACATATAAAGAATATACACCACTTTTACAAATTGTTGCTTCGGTATCAATTCCCTTATGGAAAATTCCACGAAGTCCATTTGGCATAAATACAGCATATGGTATAGCTTCTTCAAGATTAATATCAATTTTTGTACTTCTTTGTAATTCGCTATATATTGCACCATCTGGAACATAACATTTTCTACATCTAAGATATTTTTTAAACAATTCAAGGCGTCTTATTTTATAACAATTACGTTTCCACCATGGAGGATAAACACAATCGACATTAAGATTTGCTATTTTAAATAATAAAAATGATGCCGATACACCAGAAATTAATCCACCAGCATCGGATCCAAAATCTACCGCGCCAACTAATGAAGTATGATTTCTTATTGAAATAACATCACCAGATTTTAAAGACAATATGATATTTAAATGCAATTGATTTGCTCCTTTATTGGTTCCTGTTGTGGATGCTACTATAGGATTTCCATTCACAAATACAGTTATTTGTGAAGCTTGTTTTGGACCAGATACAAAACTAACATCAAAGTAACCTGATTTATTAATTACAATTTCTCCTAAAGCCAAATTAGCAGTGGCATTATTAAGTATTTTAGTTTTATTATATATAACTGGAGATTCCAGGGCCACAGTTTGATCAACATCAGAATATATTGAAGCAAAACAATCTGATCCTTTCAATAATAAATCGCAATCTTTACATAATAATTTTTCTAATTTTTTAAAGAAACATAATAATTTTTTAGGAGTTTTATGTTTTTTATGACCACAATCAGAATCATATATATGATCACATCGTGATTCCCAACCAGACCAATTAGATGTATCTGAACTATCACTATATTTATTTTCACAATTTTCTTTGCATTTTTTTTTATCCCAACATAATGATTTGCACCAATTGTCATAATGATTATGACAATTAGGATATGGAGCTATTTTAATCATTTTACATTCCACATTAGCACTTTCTAATGCACCTCCTACAACTTGAGGTATAGTTACAGTTCCAATTGCAGATTGATAATTTCTTATTGTAACAACATCATCTTTTTTTAATGCTAAAATATGTTCACTAACAGATTGGCCAGCTCCAGCATTTGAACCAACTGTAGTGGTGAAATTTGGAATACTATTAACACATATTGTGAATTGATTTCCTTCAAGAGTATGAATAGCTAAATAAAATAAATATACTCCATCTCTTTGTATAACTATGGCGGGTCTACCAGGAATATGTAAAACATTAACAGCAGATATATCATGTTCAAATAATATTGGAGATGATAATTTAACAACTTGTTCATCATGCGAATATAATGAAATAAAAGCATCTGATCCAGCCAACATTAAATCATGATCTTTTAATAAATATTTCTTATATTTGCAGTAATTCTTGCAATTGTCTTCATCATTATCCGATGAACAACTAGAATAATCATCGGAACATGAATCATTCTTTTTACACCATTTTTTAGGTTTACAATCAGAATCTGATCTATTTCTTTGATGTTTATTATGTTTGTTTCTATTCTTTCGTTTTTCACAATCGCTATCTGAAGAACTAGATGAATCTTTGTCATGTCTTCTTCTGCATTTTTTATTGTTTCCATCGCTATCAGAACATTCTTTTTTGTTAATTTTTATGTTTATATTTTTGTCACATTTATCAGAATCTGATGAGCTAGAACTTGAACTAGAACTTTCTTCTTTTTCTACTTTGACTATTATTTTTTTATCATCACATTTCTTGTGTTTTTTCTTGTGTGATTTTTCTTTATCTACGTTTATAATTATTTTTTCGTTATCTGACATTATATATATAGCTAAAAAAAAATAATTAATATTAATTAATATCATCAATAAAAGTCACATATAAGTAAATATTATTAATATAATCAATTTCATAAGATTATCTCATAAATACTTTGCATTTATTTAAAATAATAAAAGTATTTTATAGTCTTTAGGATATATAATCAAAATGAATAGTAAAGACGATACCTTAGATATCGACAAAAATGAAATGGTTCCTTTAGCATCTAATATACTGTCAAAAATTCCAATAAAAATGAGTATTTTCTTATTTCTTATATACATATTTTTATCATCGGATATATATATAGATTTTTTAGAGACATATGGTTTTGTAAACCAAAGTACTAGATGTTTAAAAAATTCGGCGTATATATTAAATGCCTCAATATTGATCATATTGTTTATACTATTGAATATGTTAATACAGACTAAAGTTTTATAATGCATTTAATATAAAATGGCTACTTTATTTTCGATAAATCGCACATCTGATAAAGTTATTGATGAAAAAATTAGACTATCATCTGAATGTAACAAAATAATAGGCAAATTAATGAAATTGGCGTCGAATAAATTCAGTACAGACTTATCTTTTCAACAGATAAAAAATGAATGTACTTTAGCGAAGGCGGTTGATGAAACTACAATATTAAATATTTGTTACAAAAATATGGTTAAACACAAAGACAAAATAAGAAATCGCGATGAAAATTATTTTCTTAATATAGATCCTGAAAAGTATTCAGTTCATAATGACAAGAATTATATTGTTCCATTAATTAACACTTTCAACAAAAAAAAGCATTTATTAACAGAATCAGAGAAAAATATTATGTTTAATTTATTAAATAGCTTACTTGATGTTTGTATACAATATAAGCTACTAATAAATGATACCTCTTCATATGACGAATACATATCACAAAGAGAAATAGTTTTGAAGTGATATATTTTTTTTAAGTATAATATAATAAATGGCAATTTTTAATTGGTTAGAACAACAAAATATGTTCGTTGAGATGTTATTGTTATCTTTAGCAATAATAATAATTATAAGCATATATTTATTCATATTATATTTTATATTCATGAAAGTAGTTATGTCGAAAGAGAAGAAAATGATACGTTTTGCCGAAAAAGCGATCACTAGTAGTGCACAACAAATACAATCTGCCCCATCTTCATCTAGTGATCAACCTCATCCTTTGTTAACAAAAATAGGAAGCAATATTAAATCTACTCCAGAATCGCATATTAATGTAGGTGATAACAAAATAAAGAGTGATATAATAAGTAACAAACCATTTGATGGAGTTGAAGCTTCTGTTCACGATAATTAATATGTTATTTTTATATAATAGGTTTAATATAATCACCACTATTTAAACTAAAATTGAAATCTTTATAATTAATAATGTTATTTGTTAAATTTTCTAATGCATAAGCTATTTTAATTTCTTTTATATCATTTTCATTAGCATATTCTAATTTGCAACCATTTGATAAATATGTTTGATTATTTTTATATGTAACATGTTCTTTTGAACATCTAATAACATATCCCATTCTAATCGGAATTTTATTTATTGGAAATGAAGATGGTATAATTTCGTGTGTATACATTCTATTTGTTGAAAGTGGAATAATCAATACCGAATTTGGATATAAAATAATATCTATTTTTTTTGTCATTTTTAAATTGTTATCATTATCGCAATCTTTTAATTTAAATCGTAATTTTGTTAAGAAATTATCATTAATTTTTTTGTTGGAATTATAAAATGTAACAAACACTATTAAACCATTTTTCGGCATATCTTTTGTTTTATCCGAATGTTCTTTTATTTTCGCTTTTTTTTCTTTAATTTTAATACCATTATTAACATAATAATTTTCATAAATTTGTGCTAATACATGGTTTAATTTAACAGGTTGCTTAAAAAATGCATCAGCAACCATATTAATTTTATCAATTATTTCATTATCATATTTATGAAAATTTTCAGTTGGGCCATTAAAATTAGTTGAACATCTTAATAAATTAAATTTTATTTCATTATCGTATTTATTTACATTTGTTAAATATATTCCTTTTCTATATGCGGTCCCCAATTTATTAGATTCGGTTAATGTTTGAAATTTATGGGCATTATTTATTTTGTCAAAATAATTGCATGTATCATCGTACATATTTTTAAAATATAATCCAATATCTTTTATATAAAGAGGTATTCGATTTAAATTAATTAATTCAAATGAACAATTAATCAATGAAAAATCTTGAATTACATAAATTTTACATCCAATATTTTCATTGATTTTATTAAGAATATTTAATAATTTTGTTGTTGTTAATGAACTATATATTAATGTATCTTGTTTTATGTTATATAATGTAATTATATCATAATTACTGGAATTACATATTTGTCCACAAAAATTTTGTTTTATATAATCATAATCATAATGTTTCGATTCATTTGTTGAATCATACATAAAAACATGTTTATTGTTAATTAATATATTTTCTTCCATATATTATAAATAAAATAATTATATTTAATATAATTTCAATAAATATAACAAATATAATGTTTGTCACTAACTGTTTAAAAAATGAATTTAAATTTGATGAATTAATTAAAGAAATAGAGTTTGAACATATAACTTCAGGTAGAAATGCTGCTATTTTAATTGATATAAATAATAATTTAATTCCTATAATTAGATCGACTACAAAATATAATAAACCTGCTCAAAAATTTTTACCAATTCATTATATTTTAATTCAAAATATATGTAATTTATTAAATTGCAAATTTAATAATGCTATGTTTGAAATATATGATACTTCTTATCGAAAAATGAAATTTCATACTGATCAGGCTTTAGATTTAGAATCTCATTCTATTATCTGTATATTTTCATGTTATTCTGATTTTGTTGAAAAAAAATATTTAAGAAAACTTTTTATTAAAAATAAATCAACGTCAGAACAATCTGAATTATTACTTGAAAATAATTCTATAATAAGTTTTTCAACTGATATCAATAAAAATTATGTACATAAAATAATATTATTATGTAGTGAAAAAAACAATATTAAATGGTTAGGTATAACATTAAGATTATCAAAAACATATACAAAATTTATTAACGAAATTCCTTATTTTTCTCATAATGATAAACAATTAAAGTTAGCAACTGACAATGAAAAAAAACAACTAATAATATATAAATATAAAGAAAATAATTCAATTAATTTTGTATATCCCGAAATTGATTATACATTAAGTTTGAGCGATTTAATGCCAATTAAAAATTAAATAATATTTTTATATAAACAAAATTAATACTAATAAAAAATTGAATATCATATTATAGTTAATAAATACCATAATAAAATCTATAAATGTATACATTTAAAAAAATTAATAACATATTAATACATTATTGCCTTAGAGACATAAATATGATCATATATGATTATTGTATATTTAATAATGTCGAATTTAACAATTGTATAACTGATATTATTGAACATAACAATAATAAATATGAATTATTTAAAGAACAACGTTATGGAATATTAAATAATCACATAATCGATATTATTGAATCTGATAATGAATATGAATTAATCAAGGGACAATGTTATGGAGCATTAATCATGAAAACGAAATATAATAATAAAAATGATCAAATATTTCAATTAATTAAATTATTTACCAAATCCTTTAATAGACATTTTATGGATTATGATGATAATTATGATATGATTGCTTTATTATCAAATAATGTTGTTATTGGAGTAAATAATAAATTTATACCAGTTATTGAATTACATTATATGTATAACAAGAATTTTGATAGCCAATCATATACAGAGTTAATTATTAACATAGATGAACAATATTTTATTAGCTTAACTGATAGTGATTTAAAATGTATCCCAAAATTTTATTTATATTAATCCTGTAGATCCGAATCCTTTATCAGATCTTTCGTAATCTTTTTCGTATTTTTTTTCATCAATTTTATTCCAATCTTTATCATATATAACCAATATTGGACTATCAATTATTTTTTCTACTATTAATTGGGCTATTTTATCATGCATGTTAACAATATATTTATTTTGCCCATTATTGAACATAAATACTTTAATTTCGCCCGTGTATCCATAATCTATCACACCTGCGCCTATATCAATTCCTTTCATACATAATCCAGATTTAGCCGATATTCTTCCATAATAACCATATGGAATCTCTATTGATATTCCTGTGTTAACTAACTGTCTACAACCAACATCTAATTCTTTATATTCATTGGAAAATATATCCATTCCAGCATCTCCTTTATGTTCATAAATAGGAGATTTAGAATTTTCTGATAATAATCTAATTTTAATCATCGACATATATTTAGTTTATTGTATTAATTTAATTCATAATTTATTATTCAATTTTTTATTGATAAACATAATGAACGAAACAATTAATAATCATATTTATTAATTTATATGAATTATAATATACTAATGACCAATTTTATATTTTTAGATGCACAATCTAGTATATTGTTCGCTATTGTCATCGCAATTGGACTAATAATATATGGGATAATATATTTAATAATATATTTAATAAAAAAGGGCAAAAAACCCCATGAAATTGTCAAACAACAAGTTGAAGAGAAACATGACTTACAAAAGCAACAAACAGACGAAAAGAAAGATATGTTACAAAAGCATGAAGAACAAAAGCAGAATTTGGCCCAAAAACATGAAGATGAAAAGAAAGATATGTCGCAAAAACATGAAGATGAAAAGCAACAAATACAACAAAATATCATAGAAAATTGTGATAAATGGAATAAACAGGTAAATAGTTATCATAGAAGGGGATATTCCACAATAACAGAAGAATTATTTAATTCTCATTCTAAACCTAACGAATTGAAAGGAAAAACGATTAATACGTGCAAAAATAAATATGGATATTTTTTAAAACAAAACTCCTCATCTCGTCATCATCGCCATAAATAGATATAAAACTTATGTCATCAATATAACGAACAAAATTATATCAATCATAATATTTAACAGCATAACTTTACGTATTTATGTATTAAAAAATTATAACAATATTAATATAATATGATAAAAATCAAAAAATCATTATTAATAGGTAATAAAGATGCCCAAGAATTAAATTATATGTTTAATTCTTTAATTGATGAAACTAAAATGGAAAGATCTATAGCTCTGAATAAATGTAAGGTATTAAGATTGAATATAAAAAGGTATCATAAAATATTGTCTATTTGGTCAAATTTTAATGATTTGAAAGACTTTAATGCTCATATGGGCGAATCTATTAAACAAATAGAAGATTTTTCGGTAAAAATTAAAAATGAATACACATTTATTGATTTCTCTGAAGATGAAAAAGAAATTAAGCATTTAGACAATTTATCAACAAATGACTTAATAAAATTATATTCATCCATAACTAAATCACCTACGATGACAAGTATAATTGTGACCACGAAAAATTTAAGATCATTTGAGCATCAATTAACTGGAGAACTCAAAATAGGAGAAACTGATAGATTCATCACAATAGAGCCTGGAATAAACTTGATATTATTGGATTTTTCTAATTTAGATCTAAAAAAAATATGGAACGATGACAAAATAACATTAAAGTTCAAAGAATTCATTTTGAGAACGATGATAAAATTGTATGAATTAGGAATGGAGATATATAAAATAATAACTAGTCCAAATATAGACATAAAACGCTTCAGCAAAATATTAGTCAAAAATATAGGCAAATTAAAGCGCCAAATCCCAAATTGTGACACAGCTTTTAATGCTATATTAAGTAGTGTAAAATTACTTGAAAATAATTTTGGTGACTATTATAGAGACTCTGTTCACGCTAACAATCCAAATATTATCATAGAAAATTTTATAATGGATGTATCTCAGAACCAAAAACCAACTGCTATATTAACACTACAATTCAAGAAAATAATCGGTTTTATACAACGTCATTCTAAAAAGAATGATGATCCAAAAGTATCACAATTATATGATTTGTTACAAAAGAATATGGATCTTATGGAAAAGAATGTTGGATGCGCAAAAGATGAAGATATTAAAGATGATAAAAATGTTGATCATAGTGATGATAATGACGATGAAAAAGATGATGAATTAGATTTCGAAATGTATGATGATGAACAAGAAAATGTAAATAATGATGAAATAAATAATAATAATGATGATAATGATGATCAAAAAAATGTAAATAACGATGAAGTAAATAATAATAATAAGCAAGAAAATAATGATGATGGAATTAAGAATATAGTTGATGGAATATTAAGATATCAATAATATATTATTCATGATATTTCAAATCGTGAATATATACTTTTTTTTTAATAATAATCATAAAATACATAACATTTTTATAAATTATTAAAATTTATTTTGAAACATATATCTCTACAAATGCATTATATAGATTTGTTTTTAATATTTTTGATATTCATATTGATATCAGATAAAATACCTGACAAAAATATACTATGTTTGGGCATAATTATATTAGTATTTATATTTTATAATGATGGCAATTTGTATAATAAATTCGAACCCTTTTGCGAAAAAAAAGATATATTTTTAACTGATTTACAAAATATATCTACAGTTAATGAGGAAGACAGTAAAATTAAATATACGCCTAGAATGTCATCAGTACCATATTCAACTAATTTATATTCACCAAATATGAATATTTATGACAAATATAACACATCTAATTTGCAATCGTATGATATAGATTCTACTGTCTTGGATCGATCTATATATCAGAATGAAAAATCAAAACGCCAAGCAATTTATAATGCTAATTATAATCAAAATACACAAAAATTATTAAGCCCACATTTACAATCAGGCATAATTGGATCGGAAAACTTAGAATGGTGGCAATCTATATATGAATAGTGGTCGATATTTATTAAAAAATTGAATATTATTTTATATATATAAATATCGACCAAAATAACAAACATGTTAACTTATAAAATTGATTTCTATAATGTCAATAAGGATGAATTATACATCACAAGAGATCGTTTATTACAAACTAGAAAAACATGGCCAAATATATCATCTTACAAATATCTTCGTGAAGAATTTATGGAAGAATTTGCAGATAAACTTGATTGGTTTAACATAAGTATATATCAAATATTGAGTGAAAAATTTATGAAAAAACATAAAGATAAACTTAATTGGTTTAATATATGTCGATATCAAACATTATCTGAAGATTTTATGGAAAAATATCAAACATTATTATGTTGGGATAATATATGCAGATATCAAAAATTATCTGAAAAATTTATGAAAAAATATAAAGATAAAATCAATTGGATTATCGTATGTCGATATCAAACATTATCTGAAAAATTCATAAAAAAATTTAAATATAAAATAGATCCATACACAAACAATAAATTAGCATCCTTAAATGGAATAATTCAATCAGATAGAAAAAATGATGACGATTATAAACATGGCGATCTAACTATCGAAAATGTAAACAATCACAATGGATTAATAATAGATTATACCCAACAAATGACTGAAGAATTTATCAGAACAAATAAAAATAAATTAGATTGGAAACGTATATTAAAATATCAAGATCTTAATGAAGAATTTATTGAAGAATTTTTATATTTGATAGATATTAGAGATTTAATTAAATATAAAAAATATATACTATCGAAAAATTTTATTTGTAACTATGCATTATCAATTGATTGGAAAACATTTTTATATGATGATCTATCATATTATGAATTATTGCATGAAATATCAGATTTTGCAGATTGGGAATTAATATCTTCGTATGAATATTTATCGGAATATTTTATACATGAATTTAGAGAATATGTTGATTGGCGAACCATATGTATATGTCAAAAATTATCCGAAAAATTTATTGAAGATCATCAAAATTTAATCTATTGGTTACCTATATTTGAAAATTCAGATTTATCCGATGGATTTATTGAAAAATACTGTCATAAATTAGAACATTACAATATTGATGAAAATAAAGAAGAAAATGAAATTAATCATAATAATGATTGTAATAATATATATATCGATTGTAATAACGTAGAAAATTGTATTTGTCTGTCTGAATAGATATTATATCGTTATGATGTGATTAATTTAATTATTAAATAGTATCAATAATATAATGATATCTTTTAGTGATTTATCATTTAATGATGATACTATAGTATCAAATTGTAATAAACATGATATTAATAAGTTAAATAACAAATTAAATGATCTATTAAATGCTAACAATAAATATTCTATTTTTTTTATGTATAATCAAAATATGTTAGATAAACTTATCATAAATGAAGTCATTAAATATTTTAGATTAATTAATAATATAATACCACATATTATATCGAGTATTCATACTAACATAAATATATTAGAACATCTAATTCTATTGAAAAATGTTAAAGAAATTACATTGACGTTAATTCCATGTGATATATATGGTTACACAACATATCAATTGATTAAAAATAAAATAACAAATACCACATGTCTGGTCTTAATTCCGTACATAAATTATGATACTGGGGCAATCAATAACATACCATTAATAGGTGATAGCATTAAAACAAACAATTCTAAAGTTTCCCTAATGTGTAACGCTATTAATTATGTCAACAATTATGATATAAATGCAGCATCAAGTAATTCGGACATTATCACATTTTGTTACAATAGTATTTCAATAGCATTAATATCGAATGAATTAATGGGCAAATTCAATAAAAATTTCATATTTATAGATAAAAAAAATAGATACGATTTCATATGCTGTCAACATATAGAAAGGGCAATAATTAATTTAAAAAAGGACATGTCAACTAAAATGGGCAAAAATAAATACATAAAAAATTTAAAGAATATATTTATTGAAGAATTAAAAAAATACCCGACAATATATGTAGAAGATATTAATATTCACATGAAAAGCGATATTTCAAAACAAAAAGGCACCAAAATAATAATATTATCACCTCCGATAGAAGATACATTTATATGTTTGCCAAATATTCTATTAATGTCAATTATCAATTTGAAAGGAAAAGATTATTCTAACGTATATATTCATAATCAACTTAAAAAGAAAGGATATATAATATCATATTTAGAAAGAGATTCAATTCTGATAGAATGTTTGAATTATAGTACCGATATAAAATTAGGTTGCATCAAAATAACTTTCAATAATGAGTTAACAAAAGATAATGTAATAAATTTGGTCAAAGAATTGAAATCAATATTGTTGAATCAATTAAATGATAATTAAAACAATAATTATATAAAGCATGATATTAGATTTATTCGAGTTTATGAATATGAAAGAATATGAACAAGAAATTAATAATATAATCTTCAGTTATTTAGATTTTGATGAAAATTTAATAAATGAATTGTTGGCAAAACATATAATTACGAAATGTACTGATTTTGATGAAATTGATTTGAAATGTTTCGAAAATATGCGCGTAAAAATAATGTATTATGCCCATGAACAATCAAATACAATTGAACATAATGTTAAATATTTTTTTCATGAAAAATTTTATGCTGATTATATTGGTGATAATGTATCAGTTTGCGATAATGATGGCAATATATCATATATAATTTCTGCATATGGAAAATTAATATTTGTTAATGATTTCTATAAATTTGTACATAATGTTAGTAAATATGAAAATTTTTACAATAAACATAATATATATATTTATACTTGACGCTTGCGTTTGACTGAAAGTCAAACATTCTATGTCAAGTACTGATTTTGTACCATCCTATTAGAAAAGTATGGTTGTTAATATATAATTTTGCCCATTATCAAAGCGGCTATATTAATGTTGGTGGTGAAAAAAAATTAACAGACATATTTTTGTACTTGACATTTCATATCAAGTACTGGTTTTGTATCATTTGAATCACAATTTCATCAGAAACCATAAGATAGATACTACATCTTATTTGTTATATATTGGACAAAATAGTTGAAGTTATTTATATGGAAAATAATAAAATATTGAATGAAAAATTAAAATATTGAATGAAAAATTAAAATATTGAATGAAATAAATGAACCACCTGTAACGGCAGATGGTTTAAATTTTGAAAACGATGAGATAAAGAATTTAAAAAAACATACATTTATCTCATTATGCGGCGATCATAAAAAGTGTTATTTTTTTAGACTAATTATTATATATGATCGTAAAAGTATTAACTTATCAATAATCGCTATGATGTTGTTAAAAAATTGAATTTAAATATTTATCAAATATATACTATAAATAAATATATACAAATATGAATCAAATAGTAAATGATAATAAAGAAGATAATATGGAAATGATTATAAAAAATGTTATTGAAAATCTTGAACTCACATCTAATGATAAACCTATATTGAAATTGGCCATAAATGATCAAAATCTATCAGTTGATCAATTTGTGAAAAAAATGGATATTAATATTGAAAAAATATATGTTGATGAGTTTTGGTGTAAAATAAAAAATAAGGAAACAATATTATTAACAGACAAGATAATGAGATGGTTAAGTGATGCAGATGAAATAAAACATGTTAGAGAAAATATTAAAATGTGTATTGAAAATAATAAAATACCGCATGAAAAATTGAAATATGATGAAATAAAAGACCTGCCTGTAGTGACAGACTGGTTAAATTTTGAGAACGATGATGAAAGGTTTCTAAAACTTCGTACATTTATCTCATTATGCAGCGATCATAAAAAGTGTTATTTTTTTAGACCAATTATTATATATGATCGTAAAAGTATTAACTTATTAATAATCGTCCACGATGTATATAATAATTCATTAAAAAATTGAATATAATTTAAATATTAATTAATTATATACTATAAATATATAAACAAATATGAGTCAATCAATTAATGATAATAAAGAAGATAATATGGAAATGATTATAAAAAATGTTATTGAAAATCTTAAAATTAAACCAAAAGATGAATTTTTATTGAAATTGGCCACAAATAAAATGAATTTATCTATTAATGATTTTATTATTGAAACGAACACAAATATAGAAAAATTATATATAGATGAGTTTTGGAATTCAATAGAAAATGACGAAATGATATTATTGACAGATAAAATAATGAGATGGTTAAGTGATGCTGAAGATATACAAAATGTTAGAAATAATATAAAAATATGCATCGAAAACAATAAGATACAATATAAAAAATTAAAATACAACAATATAAATGAACCCTTTGTGATCACAAAGGGTTTAAATTTTGAAAACAATGAAGTAAAGAATTTAAAAAAACGTACATTTATCTCATTAACTGGAGAAGACTTTAAAATATTATGTATGGCTATAAATACAGAAAAAAGTAAAAAAATTAGAGATTATTATATAGCAATTGACGATATATTTAAAAAATATGTATTCTATCAAAAAATATGCGATAAAATTAAAATATCAATTAATGAGAATATAATTAAACAGAAAGAATTAGAATACAAAAATATGGTTGATGAAAATAATGAGAAAGATATCAAAATTAAATCATTAGAAGTTGCTAACAAAACAACTTTACAACTTGTATTGAATCTTCGTAGATATCATGAAAAAGTGAAAGGACATATTTATATAATTACTGATGATAACATGAGATTACTTAATGAATGGACACAAATGACTTTGTCATTTGTTAAATTAACAAAACCTCATGAGGTTTTGTGGCATACAAATTCGGTTTTGCAACAATTCCATTAGAACAGAGATTATCTACATATAATACAGGTTCGAAAACATACAAATCGTATTATGTATACAAATTTGAAATAGAAGCACCTAAAGAATTAGAAAGAAGAATTAAAAATGAGTTGGTAATATTTAAATCAGATGATGATAAGGATGAAGTATATATCATGAATTTCAATTTGTTGCGGTTTATTGTGCACACGTTTGCAACAAATTATTTGCGAGAAAACAAAATAATTGATACTATTGTATTAAATTACGCTTTAATAAACCAATTACTCGAAAATTATTATCCTGACATAAATGAGATTAATAAATCAATAGATTACACAAAAGAAGAAGAAAAGATAAACAAATGTTTAAAATCTATCGAATATACTAAAAATAATGATATCAATGAGAAAAAAGAAAATATTGCCCCAATTGTCAATAATATCAACAATATTAATATCACTATTATAAATAAGCCCACTGATAATATGGAAGAAAAACTTGCATACATAATAAATAATTATGTAAAGGATGGAAAATTATCTTGGGAAGATGTCAAAACATACATTTCGAGTAACCATTATAAAGGATGCAAATCTCAATTCAAGAAAACAGAATGGAAGAATAAGTTGAAAGATTTAATAAGAACCAAATATAACAATGTAAAAATATCTTGGTCAATAATGTCTAAAAAGACCATAAAAAAATCAACATAATGTAGCATTATTTTTTTAGTCATTTTTATATATGATCATCAAATTTGACAAAAAAAATATGTTAACAATATATACATTATATTAATTAAGCTTTCACAATATTATCGACTACATTATCTGTTGAAACGCTCTTATTTTTTTTAGCGCCCTTTTTATTATTGTTACCCAAATTGTTATTTTTTCCAACTCTGTTCTTTTTTCTGTCTTCATATAATTTATTATATGTTTCTACTTTATTTTCGATAAATTTTATACAATCTGTTGGATCAACATCTATTAATAATAACATGTTACTAATTGAGGATAATATAATAGAATTATTTAATGTTTTAACATGTCTTGAATTAATTTCATTCTTCAATATATTGGATATTTTCTTAAGTATATTAATAATGAATATATTGAAAAATAATCTAAAATTACTGCTGCTTGATATCTTATTTTTATCATGTTTTGCTTTCAAATGTTTAATGATATTTTTAATAGAATCCATAAATAAATTTCCATAATCAGATGAACAATTAGATTTAAAATTATTTTCATCATTTTGAGATTCAAGTTGTTCTTTTGATTGGTTATTGACATTATTTATTGTTTCTGTTTTTTGTGGACGTCCAACATCTTTTGGACCGCTTTTATTTTTTTTATTATTTTTTACTTCCTCTAAGTTAGTAAGATATACTAAGGTATCATTATAAATATTATTAATTAATATTAACTTATAATATTTCGAATTCAAATGTAGACAATATTCTAAATTAATTTTATTTTTACCAGCAATAATACAATTTTCTAATATTTCTTTAATTAAGTCCAATAATATATATTCTAAAAATGCTGATATAATTGTATATGAATCGTTACCAAATCTAATTTTATATTGTTTAACTTTTTCTCTTAATATGTTGATATCATTAGGTGGAAGTCTACTTATTTCATATCCTTCATACATTTTATCATACATGGCTAAATTTAATTCGTATAAGTTGATACCATTATTTTTCGTTAAATATTCGTTTCTTTTTCTAATGAACTCTTCTTTTGACTTCATTAATTCTTGTTTTTTAGATTTGTAGGTTTTTTCTTCTTCGTTATCTTTTTTGATATCTTCTTCACTTCTATTTTGATTTGAATCTATATTTTTCAGATCATTATATTCTTTATGAATTTTTTCTAATACTTTCAATTCTTTATCTATAGATTTAACATTCGATATCATTAATTTTTCATCTAAATATTTATTTTTGTTTCTTATACATTGACTTTTTCGTTGAGTATCCCATTCTTCATCTTTTGATCGTTTTGAAAACAAATTTTTATCATATTTATGTAAATTATCTTGATATGCTCTATTATATACTTTCTTATGAAAATCATTAACATCTTCCCAAGTTATTGTTTTTATGTTCTCTTCTTTTACATCATCATTTTTCTTTGTTTTTTTTTCAGTCAAATCCTCTAAAGTTTTGTATTCATCATAATTTATTTCTCGTCTTAATATTCTTTTGACTGCTGATATAGATGTATTTAATCCTGTGTTATCATATCTAATGTATTTCTTACCTTTGGTCTTCTTTTCCATATGCGGAACAATATTATTTACATCAAGTATTTGACTATTTACATTCGTAATTTCAATAGTTGGTTCTTTAGATTTTGTGTCAACAGATTCATGTTGATTAGTAACTTTTTGTTTACTATTCTTTGTATTTTTACCTCTTGTTTTTTTTTCGTTTTTATTATCAGTTTGCACTTGTGAACTCATATTTATTATATTACTATACAAGTTTATGTTTAATATAAAAATTTTTGATTTTAATTATTAACATCATTATTTTCATTTTCACTACCATCGTTATTACTATCAACATCATTATTTTCATTATCATCTTCATTAACAATTTTATCGTTATTTGTATTATTTGCGTTATTGGCATTTTTATTGTCAGTGATATTATTGTTTTCATTAATATTATCAGATCTATTTACTTTTAATTTTTGTTCTTCAATATCAAGGATATTTTTTCGTTGGATATTGGTTTCGTTAATTTTTTGTTGTAAAACTTCCATTTCTGGTATTGGTGGTAATTTTTGTGTAGACTTTTGTGTAGATTTTTGATCATTTTTCGATACATTTTGTTGATAATATTTTTGTTTTTGTGCATTTAATCTATTAAAATATTTATAGAATCCATTTAATTCATCCTGTTTATCTCTCATTTTGTATATGCAATAAATAATAACAATAATTAATATAATAACCAACACTATGCAGAATATTAAACCCCAATTTATTTTGTTTGATTTTGATTTTGGTTCATAATCATCATCATCTACATCTATGACAGTTTCTGGCAGATCATTATAGTCTATATCTTGCTTATCTTCTCTCAAATGTGTTTTTATATCATTCTTTTTATTGAATAATGTATTCGCTAATGATGAACTTTTTATTCTAGGTTGTATATTAATGTTCGATCTATTGTTCATTTTCAATTTCTAATATATACATATATATATATATTCATATAATGAATAAATCTACATCAGATATCACGGACATTTCGCAACAATTTAAAAATTTAAATACTAATATCGATAGTTATATTAATATTGTGCTAAATTATTATGATTTAATTAAAGATATATTTAATAACGATTTAATTAAATCGAATCTATTAATTATTCAATATTTAATAAAGAATAAAATTCCATTCAATAAAGAAAAATATAATCAAAAAGATTATGATTCTTTCGAAAAAAAATACAATTCGTTCATGAAATCACAATATTATATATTCATTTGTAATAAAATATATAATTTTTACGATAGTATAGTTCATCAGTCTTATATCTATAATTTATCAGGAATTAGCACATCTTATTTATACAATATATCTGACGAATATCATAGAATAAATCCAAAAGTATCTATCATAATTATGAAAATAAATGAAATAAACAACATTTTGTACCAAACAATTATTGACGAACATATGAAAATATTATTTAATGGTGATTTTGAAATAAAAAATAATGAATTGTTCGTAAAAATATATGAACAATTAAAAATATTAGTAATCGATATCAGTAACAATTTATATAAAGTAGATTATTTCATAAAATTCTCTAATAAATTAATTGATGATATCATCAATATAGATAATTTGCACAATAAAATAATTTTGTTCCATCTTACGAACACATTTCCGGATTTATTAAAGAATGCAATTTTATTATATAATAAATCCGATGCAAATATTCAAAATAATCATCTAAATAAAGTTAATGTTTCTATAACAAATTATGGATTTTTGTCCACTTTAGTCTATTCATCCTTAGAAAAGCTATCAAAATTATTATTTAATATAGAATCAACCAAACCTATTGATATTAATGAGTTTGAAGATATATGCTCTAAAAAAAATATACATTTAATAACTATTTATAATGTGTTCGAATATCCAGTGTTAACGGATTATAACAAAATTACTGGCAAGATATTAAAAAATATAGACAATGTTAATGAAGAATTGATCAATTTCACTAAAGTAGTATGGAACGAATATAAAAAATACCCCTTAAATTTTAGCACAAAATTCAGCAAATTAAACATAGACAACTCAAAAAGCGTGTTAATAATTGAAACGCCCAATACTGAAATTTTTAGACCAATAACGAATAATTTTCCAATATATAATAATGAACAATATTTTATAGATTCAAATATATTCAAATCATTAGATTTCTATAAATATTTGAAAAATAATAGAATGTTATTGGAACCAAATAAAATGATGTTGATAAATTCTTTATATAAACGAAATATATTAGAAAACTTATATTACAAAAATACGATTAAATATGATATTCTAAATGATAATATAACTAAAAAAATATCAAATAGTATGTTTAAAGATATTAGTTCAAAATTTCTAAATTTATTACAAATTAAATTGACATCTATGGAATTGATGAAATACGTTTCTAAAGAGAAATTAATAGAAATAGTTACAATCGAAACTGATAAAATTATTGTAACTATTTTGGCAAAATATATTGAATTAAATTATGTAGATGAATTTAAAGACAAACATAATTATTATGAGATTGTATTAACATTTATTCCAATGTTTAATTCTATTATGGCAGTTTTCAAAGTTAACCTATTTAATACCATAATCAAAATGAAAGGAAATAATTTAGAATCAATATTCTCAATGTCAAATAAAACATCCAAAATAAATGCGTTGATGGAATTGTTAAGCCCGCATATAAAGAATGCCTTAGAATTGACAATAAATTCTGATACAAATATATTCTATAAAATGATGTATAAAAATGATATCATGAAATTAAAATAATATTAAATAAAGTGACATAGAATATATAAAATAATATGATAAAGTGTGATGATTGTAAAAATGAATTTTCGATAGAAAGATTACATAAGATAATTAAAGAAAATTTTAACGAACTAAAGAATGATACAGAATATTATTGTTATGACTGTTATTATTCTCAATGTTGTAATAGATGCGGTTATTTACATAAATTATCTAAATTAAAAAAATATAAAGGAAAACTATATTCTAATCAAACATCTCCACATTCTATTTACTTATGTGAATTATGTATATCTGCAGATGATGATACAGAAACTGATGATGACAAACCCATATATTAGCTAACTAAAAATTGAATATCATTTTTATAATAAAACAATATGTACACTCAAAAAGTATTCAACATAACTGATTTAAGAAAATTGATATATAATTACAAAAATAACTTAGAAACATATGAAAAGGAGAAAGAATTAGTTAATTCGATCAAATCCTCAATAAGAGAAGTATATGATATGTGTGTTGATTATGAAGGCCATTCCAAAAGCAAATTGATCCATACTTCAGATACGTTATATTTTACGTTAGATAAAAATGATGTAAAAAAAATCATGTTTATGTATAAAGAATATTATAACAATTTTAATAGAGAAAATATAAGGACATATTTTGATGATATTGTAGATATTTACAGCATATGTGGAAATGGTAGTGATCAATTTTATGGTATAGATATACGCATAACTAGAGTATATGCTCATAAAATTGATATTGATAAAAATGAGATAACAGTATATTATGAATGTGAATATGAAATACAATTTGATAGTGATTATCAATCATCTGATTTGTCAGATTGATCAGATAATAAATTGTTTAGATATTTCTAATAATTTATTTAATCTTGCATTATTGTCATCATTATTGTCGAATCTATTGAAATGTCTTATAAATGACCCATCATAATTAAATTTGTTATATTCGCTTCCTTTATATATTTTAATGTTATTGATTAATTCTTTCTTATTTAACATACACATTTTAATCAATAGTATTTGTAAAATATCTTGATCATGTAACCCTGTTTTCCAATCAGTGTCAATATTTTTTTTATCGTCAAATAAACTATATATATCTTGGATCCATCTAGTCATAATTTGATACGAATATAATTTCTTAGCATTAACAAAAAATACACCATTATTTATATCATAAATAACATCATTTGAATCATCTATACCTCTACAGAAAGCCAATGATTTGTTCTTAAATTCATCTATTATGTTTTCCAATTTGATATTGTGATCAATTATGATGGCATCTGTATCTACATATAGTATCCAATCATATATGTTTTTCTTCATTTCTTCCAATATTATAAAGGGCTTATTAAAAGCACAATGTATGGGCTTATTTCCGATTGAATTGCCTACAACCTTTTTGTATGAATAACCATGTTTATCGCAATATAATTTATTTACTTTTGTGCCTATATTTAACATTTGATAGTATATTGAACTATCATCTGATGTTTGGATTATTAATATTTTCAACATGTTATAATATATTATAGAATGTCGAATCTCTTTAGAAAAAAAATTGAATTTTAAGTATTTATTAATAACAACTCTTAGCTCCTTTATATTAAATTTAGATTATTAAAGTTAAATTTAGATTATTTAGATTAATTTTGAATTATTTACAACAAAATGGCTTATTATAATAACAATTACAAAAACAATTATAACAACAGAAGAAATAATGCACAAAAAGCAGAATTAGCAAAAAATATAGAAAAAGGTTATGTAAGACATTTTAAACAAGCAATTGCAAATAGCCCATTTAGTCATAATGTCAATGTAGTATATGAAGATGAATTAAAATGCAATAAAGAATTAGACTGTATTTATGAATATGAAGATTGTGCTAATTGGTATGGTTTAAAAGATGCTTTTGGCAAAACACCAGAAATAAAATGTATGAATAAATATATGAGCAAAGTGGCAATAATAGATGTAACAATTAGTTATCGCTATGCAGGTGGCAAAGAAGAGAAATATAAACAAATAGAACAAACGTACATATATATGGGTTATGATTGTAAAATATTTCCTGTATATATTAATACTAATTCTAATGTACCATACCACTATCAATTTCAAAATTATACAAATGAAATATTTAGATTTTTAAAATTATAAATTTATTATTTATTATTTTATTGTTTAAATTTATTTTAATTGTATTATTTCATTATTGTTAGTTTCTTTCTTCTTTAATATAACCGGCCCTGATTTATGCGAATAAATTATTCGATCGTTAAACGCGGCTCTCTTGTGTTCAGAGGTTATATTGTTTTTTTATGTTATTTAGCATTTTTTTTCGATTGCATTAATATTATTGCTTACTTAATAATGCTACATACATTCCATTCCACCAAGATATTTTTGCGATATAAAATGACGAATGTTCATCATTATCTGTAGTTCTAATTTCTGTTTCATACAATATTTTGAGATTACATTTCTCTATTCCTTTTTTTGTTCCATTTCTAACTTTGGCCCAATTCCAATCATCTACTATATATATGAAAATATCGTCCATACAGTCATAATAATGAGTTAATGCCATACATTGTTCTTCTTCTTCATGGCCAGCGTCATACATATACATGTTGAATTTTGGCAATATAGATATATTCAAAGAAAAAGCGTCATGTTCTATAAAAGACGCTTTATTGTTTCCTTTATATTTATTGAAATTGTTCATAAATTCATCTTTAGGACCATTAAATTCACTCCAATTGTCTATACATACAATTGTTGCATTATTCTTGTACATGGCCGAACACACTGACGAACCTTTCCACGTTCCAATCTCTAAGTATCTGGCATCATCGAAATTTACTATGTTATTATAAAAATGTCTAGTCATATCTCCCGAAAGTCCATCCATTTTTAATATCTCTTTATTTAACTTAGATTTTTTAAATCTGGCTTCATATAATGAATTTTTAATATGTGATATGTATTTATCGATTAAATCTATTTTTTTTTGATTCATAATATATAAAAATACGAAAATATTCTTAATGCAATTTTATCATAACAATCATACTAAATATTAACATTTAATTTTAGACTCTAAATAATTTATAAATATAATGGCGCAAAATAATAAAAAAAATAGAAAACCTGGCCGACCAAAAAAAGTAGTTGAGAATAAAAATATACCAAAATTAGGTATAGTCAAAGATATAAACGATAATGATATATTTATGGAACTATTATATGATAATCCACAAATATTCAAGAAAATAATACAATTCTTTAAAGCTTTATCTTCAGAATGTTTATATTTTATTTTTATGCCCAATAAAGCATATATATGGTCTTATGATCATTTAAAAAAAAATAAAATATATATAACAATCAATTGTGAAAGTATAAATAAATACTATCTATTTGGCAAATTAGAAATAGCAATATTATGGAAAAATCTTAAATTAATATTGTCAAAAGTAGATAAAACATATAATAGCATAATATTGATATCTAAGAAAGAATCTATATATAATAGCTTGTATATAATTTTGAAGAATGAAATGGAAATAGATGAAGAACATAGAGTTGAATTAACTCCATATCCATCAAATGTTCCATCTTTCGATGGATTTGTATATATGGATCCACAAATATCATTTGATTTACCTGGACGATATTTTAAAAAAATGATATCGGATATTAATACTTTTTCGAATGAAATAGCCATAATATTAGCTAATAATGATGATACATTAAAATTTAAGTATTCAGATAAAAATGACAAAATTAGATCATTAAATGTTGTTAAGAATAAAAAATTAATCAATTTGACAACAAGAATCAATAATAATGATATGTTTAGAATAGTATTTAAAGTAGATTATGTTAAACCTATAAGTTCATCATTTTTAACAGAAACAATAAATATATTCTTAAAAGAAAACAATCCTATATTGTTCAAAATACTTATCGATAATGGAATATTTGACATAAAAATATTAACAGATATTATTGACAATCGTAAATTTGATTGATTTTTTATCCACTAATCACTATTAATAGTTATATTAAAAAAATTATTTAAATATGGGTTATTTATAAATATTTTCTAATTGTTTATAAAATCCACCATTTATATTTATGGATCGTATATTTCTTATGTAATATATTATGGAATCAATATCTTTATCGAATAGATTCTTATAATTGCCCTGCATTCTTTTTTTTGCTAAATAATTAATAATTATAGTTGGCGATCTAGACACACCTTGCATACAATGGACAAGTATATTTTGTTTGTTTGTTACAAAATTATCTATAATATTAAATGTAGTATCAAAATGTTGAGTAATATTTGAATTAGGATCATCTGCGATAATGATATGATAATGAACTATATTATTATATCTATATGAATCAGTTATATATTTTGGCATACTATCATTCATAAGTGAAATGACACATTTTATGTTATTTTTTAATAGAGCATTAACATTAATGGCAAATGTATAATCAGAAACATATAAATTAGGAACTATAATATTATAATCATCTTTATCAAATAATTCTAATAATTCTTCTTGAGATAACATTCGATATATTAATAGAAAAATGAATATTTAATATATGAACATAAAATAATATTTTATCTGTATGATTATAATATGTTGGATTAAAAATATGACAATATTCAAATATAAATGAATATATTAAAAGCAAAATATTTAAAATTAAAATCTAAACCATTATATGATATTGACACATTAATGTACAATATAAATGTATTTTTTAATGATTATAATTATGTTAAAAATTGTCTAAATGAAGATAATAACAATTCATATTTATTGGAAGATTATGTCGATTTTATATTAATAAACAAGAAAATAAAATCATGTAACGTTATTTTGGAATCTATGTTTCATATTGTATTAATGACTAATTATGATATGACCAATAAACCTTTTAAAAAATTTCCATTAACTAATGAAGGATTAAATATATTGAAATTTGTGTATAGCGAATCGATCACTAATGACGTTTATATATCAATTAAAAACATTATCAATAATAATATTTTCAAAGAATATATATCAAGATCAAATAACGAATATATTCAATATGATTCCGAAGTAAAAATTTTCTTAATAGATTTCAAACCTATTTTAATAGATTACCTTAAAAAATGTCTAAATATTGATGAAAAGATAATAAGTGACATTATTAAGGATTCGTCATTAAATAATAAATATAATAAATTTTAATATATATAAATATAAATGGTTAACATATTTAAAAAAGCAACTAAATCTATAGAAAAAACTACTAAAAAGGCGACAAAATCTATTGATAAAGTTATTATACCAACACGATCTTCATCTACGCCCACATCAACACCAATATCTACACCTTCGTCAACAACTCCGACATCACCAGTATCTACGTCGCCATCACCAGTATCTACACCGTCATCTTCTCTACCATCTACGCCCATATCTACACAAAAGTCAACAACTCCATATAATATTTGGAATATGGGCGAAAATCAACAAAAACCTTTAATAAAACCATCAACACAATCTGTAAAACCATCAACTAAACCGTCAACAATTGCAGAAACTGGCATAAATGGATTAATAGTTTCTAAATATAAAGATGAAAATATATCTGTAAACACAAACAATTCATATCATGATGATTCGATGGTTAAAAATTCGGCCAAAAACTTTATGAACCCACAAATCGAAGGAACTATCACAATCAAAACTAATTCACCCAGTTGGGAAAATGAGATTGAATACTATAAATATTTCCCATTCATGAGAATACCTTTAGCAGTTCTTGATTTGAAGTTCATATTTAGCAACATGCTTTCTGGAAATTCATCGGGATTTATTATAATATATCCATCTTTACCAAAAACAAGTAAATATTATGATATATATCATCCAGTTTCATCGATAGTTATTCAGTTACAATCTGATGATATGCAGAATATTAAAAATTATACACATGTTGGGAAAAAACATAGAGATACTGACTATAATAGCATGATAACATTATTAATAAATATATTGAAGAAAAATAATAAGAAAAAGGCTTTATTTGTTAATTCTTCCGATAATAAAATAGCCATACAAGCAGATGCATATGATATGATTAATAAACTAGAATATACGCATAAAAAATCAACATTTAAAGTTAACACAAAAGGTGTTCACACAGAGAAAACAATTGTAGATCATTTCATAAGTTTTGTTAAACCCAAGACAAAAGTCTACAATGAAATTACATACATACCTTTGGGAATGACTATGACGGACAAAGACTCTGACAATGTTATAGATCACATTTATATTGTTAATTCTGGCTTTGTTACAGAAGGACAATTGAATTATTCGCAACCTAGTGCGGTATATGGAGTTATTAATGGAGATTTAAGTATGTATTCTAGTATCACTAATGATGAGAATTTAATTGCTTATTGGGCATATAATGGTAAATATTCTTCATCATCGAAAATAGGTGATGATAAGACATATTCATATTTGGCTGTGGCAAGTGTATTAAATAATTGCTCAAAATCAGGCACATCATATTATAGTAATTCCAATCAAAATTGTGTTGATTATGCCTCAAACATAGTTCCATATGAATTATTTAAATTAAGTTCGGAAATTAGAGATATCTGTGTAAAAAATAAAGGATTATGCGATAGTATAGCAAATAAATATTGTTTAGAACCAGATGCGGATAAAGATTTTTGCGCATGTATCAATTCTGCTGCAAATACACCCAAATCTGCAGATCCAACTGAGATAGAATTATATAATAAACCTACATGTTATTTAAGCAACTGTATAAATTCTGGTTATCAATTAAAAAAGCAATTAAATGTTTCATGCCCAAGTTTATGTGTGCAAAAAGTCAATTTCAAGACGTTAGATCAATCACAAGTAAGTGATACAAATATAAATATGAAATGTCAAGTTGAATCTGGTCAAATAACAGATACAAGTTTGCATCAAACAGATCAATCTAAACCAGCTATATTGACGACTACAATAACAGAACCAACCGCATCTGGCCTTCCATCATCGACAACTATCTCATCGTTGCCATCTACATCGAAAACTGATGACAAACCAATAGTTATATCAAAAGAAGATATTGATAAAAAAAAGAAAACAAATACATTAATGTTAATAATAATTGTGTTAATTATCATAACGTCAATAATATTAACATCATTTTTTTTATATAAACATTTTTCGCATAAAAAAAGAATTGCTCCTATTGTTGCTGAAAAATATTAAGTGTACATTTTCATACCGTTTCGTCTTTCCGTGCTCATATTTGTTATTATCGGTTTTATGTATATATTATTATATTCCCAATTATGTATATCACGTGGAGAAATATCATTTAATTCTGGTATCCATTTCTTAATATAAACACAATCTTTGTCATATCTAATTGATTGACTATTCATGGAAAATATTTTGTTTATATCGTTACTATATGATTCCCAACTTGCACACCATAACCAACCGCCAAGATTGTTACAATAGTCATAATCTGTTAAATTCTGCGCAAAATATCTTTCTCCATGAACCCAATTTATTTTCAGATAGAATATTAAAAATATCGCTACAATCATTCTTGATCTATTGTGCATATATCCAGACATATTCAATTCACGCATCCCAGCATCAACTATCGGCACTCCTGTCTTTCCTTCACACCATTTCTTAAAAAGTACAATATTATTTCTCCATTTAATATTATTACGCTTTTTTATGGTTACTGATTTTTTTGAATATGTATTATGTGACATCCATATTATGTATAAATAGAATTCTCTCCATAATAATTGTTTTATTAATAAATCTCTCGATTTTTTGGTTAATTCATAAAATATGCTTAATAATTGTTGCGGTCCTATAATTCCAAGATGTATATATGGTGATAAATGTGTTGTATTATCTAAATACGGATAATCTCTATTTTTTTCATAATTATTTCCATTTAATAATATTTTTTTTATTATTTTTCGACACCCTTTAATTCCTGGTTCAAATGGCGATAATTTATTAATAGGAATAAAATATTTTTGTAATGATTTTATTCCATTATTTTGCGTTATTTTTCTAAATTTATGCTTCATGCGGTTTATATTCTTGATTTCGCCCTTTTTAACATATTTGAGGGCATTATTATAAAATGGTGTAAATTTTAGATATGGTTTACCATTTTCTTTAGTTAATAATTTATTTCTAACAAAAAATATGTCTATATCCTGAATAAACATGATATTGTTTAATTTGCATAATTTTTTAATCGATAATGAACGATTTCTTGCATAAGGTGATACATCAAAATTATTATATATATTCTTAATATTTTTGATAGCAATTAAATGCTTTAGTGTTCTTATCGTATCTCCTTCGAATATACACAATGGTATCATATGACATAATTCATATAATGATCTGCACATAAAATCAATAGAACGTTCATTATAATATTTATTGTCCTTTATTTGATCATTTGTAAGAATAAATACAGGATATACAACACTAGAATTTAATAAACAATTATATAGACATAAATTATCATTTAATCGTAAATCTCTATTGAATAAATAAATTGATGACATATATTAATGGTTTTAAAATTAATTAATATATTATGGAATTATTACCAATTGATATTCAAAATTTAATAACTACCTATTGTGTTGATAAGGAATTTATTGATGAAATAGATGCGAAATCTTTTGTTTGTGATGGAGAAGTTAAGGACCATATCAATTCATGTCCATATTTTCTTTATAATGGCATATGGAGACATATTCGTTATTTATGGGGATGTGAGATGTTATATTATTGTTATGTAGTATACAATATAAACAATCATAATTAACTGATAAAAAATTGAATTTAATCTATTTAATAAAACCCTGATCAATATGAATAACAATAACAACGAAACACCAGCTTTTTATCTACCAGAATTTGAATTACCAGATTTTGATATGAAACAAATGAATGATGTATCTCTTCCCCCTTTACCACAAGATTTTGACATGCCAGAATTAACAGATGTGAAAACAGAGGATGTATCGATTTTACCTCCTCCACCAGTTATGGATATGAATCGACAATTGGCCAATCCCAATCCAATTCAAAACAACTTTGGAGATAGGGAACTTTTTCGCATATTATTTATTATCTTTCACATTAAGAGATACAATATATAGTTTTGCGGATTTGGAGTTGCCTGAAAACTCCCTTTAATTCTCATGAAAAAAATACACAAAAATTTATCTGAAAATTATAATAATAAAAAAAAATTATATTTTCAATAAAACAATGTATTAATTATTACATGAGAATTACTGCTTTTTTTTAAAATGATCAATTTCATTTATTGATAGAAATATAATATATGTGTGCTCTATAATACAATTGTTCATGATTATATTATGATGATTTATTGGGTTAAAAAAAATTGAATTTCGCTTATTTATTTGTATTATAGAATGTTTCGTTTTATGATACAAATATTAAATATTTACGATAAAGTTACAGAGTGAATAATATCAATTATTCTAGACCCTCTGGCTCGTAAAGTTGAATTCTTAGATGGAAGTAAGGGTTTATTATTTTATAATGTTGTATACAAATATACACTATATTTCTTCAGATGAGAAAATAGAACATTATAAAATAATAAGCATGCGTTACCAGTCGGAATTCAGTTTAATATCATTTTTTTTCTCAAATAATTTGTTACGTAAATATTAACAATAATGTTGTTAATAAAACTTATGTCAGATTAATGAAACGATTATATATCAATTATTATTCATTATTATATTTATTCATGATAATATATTATGTATTATCATACAGATGTTGAAAGCGCGATGGCATTCGTATTCGCTATAGTAGTAGGTATAATAATTGTGCTGATTATTGGATAGATATATTTTTTTATGAAAAAATTGAATGTTGTTAATAACTTATATAAATACAATATGCAAAAAATAGATACGTTAAATATAATACGAACTATAAAATCGTTACTAAAAGTCATAAATATAGAATTAATAGAACTAATATTCATATATTCCGATGATTCATTCAAATTAGATAACGAACCTGTTTACAAGACAAAATCTTTATTATTATACAGATATAAAAACAATTGGACAGATATATCGAAACATCAATATTTATCGGAAGATTTTATGATTGAGTTTGACGTATATCTAAATTGGGTCGAAATATCAAAATATCAGAAATTATCTGAAAACTTTATCGATAAACATGTCGAACGTATCAACTTTTACTATTTGATGTGCAATCGATTAATTGATGATAATTACTTGATAAAATTACAAGATTGGGTGTCAGAAGATTTCATTAAATATGTAAAGGTTAATGAATCTCATATTAATTGTGTCTATCGAAGTGAAAAATTTATAATTACGTTCATGAAATATTTAACTTGGTATGATATATCTAAATGTTGTAATTTATCACATAATTTTATACGTAAATATAAAGATAAAATCGTGTGGTGTAATATAACGTCTCCTTATATTTTGACAATAGATTTTAAGATAGAATTTAACGAATATTTTAATCAAAATGCCTAAATTGGGCAAAATAATTATTAACTATTTTTTTTAGAAAAAATTAAAGTCTACATAATCCAATTTAATTGTTATAATATTCATCTAACTCCATTAAAACTTCTTCAAAATTGTCTTCATCACAATTATAATTATTATTGGTATATACTTCGTCAGCACTAATATATTTGTTATTTTTTTTATTATGTTCTAATATTTTATTGAAAAATAATTCTTGATCGATAAAATCATTTCCAGTAAATGTCATATTAAAATTTGTTACATCATGTAACAGATCTTTTTTTGTTCTACGTTTTCTGCGTTTTCTGTGTTTGGTGGGTATGTGTTGTGAATATTGTATACATTTTTTATCGGTGACATCATCATAACTTTTGGTACCTTGAGATCTGTTACATGATGCGCAAATTGGTATTAAATTATCATAATTATTTGATCCACCTTTAGATAATGCTATTTTATGACCAATTTCATAAGTTACCATATCTATTATACTTATATTACATATAAAACATTTAGATGTTCCTTTATCTATACCAACGTTACAATCCCATATTCTTCTTCTATCTATTTTGCTAAAATTTTTTCTTTTGGGCATTTATAATTGTATATATAATTTGTTTTAAAACAAATTTACGAGATTATCATAAAAAATTATATATTATAATAGAACATAATAATAAATTAGAATCGATATTTTTCGATACATTAAAAGATGGCTATAGTTTATGTGGAATAATACAACATATACAATGGGATAATAAAAATAAATTAACAGAAAATCAAATGTCATATTTAAATACATTAGAATATAAATTTAAATATGAAATTATTGATTATAATAGTGCTGGTAAATTAAATGAATTTATAAATAAATATATGCATGAAATAGTATCTAGATTTCATGAAAATTTTTATAATGTACCTAACACTAACAATATGATATTATATATGAGACGTGCATTATTAAAAATATTAAGAACATTGGAAGGTAAAATCTAAGTACAAATCGATAAAATCTCAAATACCTATCATATCCAATTTGGATATGATACAATTTCATCCAGATACCACATTTATAAACGAATCTGGTGTATATCAACTTGTAATGAATTCTAAATTAGAAAGCGCTGAATTGTTTCAAGATTGGGTCTATGAAGATTTATTACCAACTATTCGTAAAACTGGAGAATATAAATTGCAACAACAATTGAATGAAAAAGATAAACAATTTCAAGAGCAACAAAAGATGATAGAATTAAAAAATAATCAGCTCCATAATCAACAAAATGAGATCAATCTACTTAAAAATAAGAATATCAAACTTAAACGAGAACAATTTGAGGGCAAACATATAGAATATGAAAATAATACAAAGCAAAAAATATATATTGTGACCACAAAACAAGGCGCTCTCAAATTCAATCACAAGGTTGGCGGCACTAAAAACGATACCTCAAAACGTATAGTATCATTAAATACATCATTTCCTAAAAATGATCAATTAGAACTTGTTAAAGAATATGAAGTGTACAATTTCAAAATTATCGAACATTTGGTTCATAAAGTATTGGATAAATTTAGATCTGGCGAACACATAATTGGCGTTCCTTGGCACTATTTACAACCACTTATAGAACAGGCTATTGAATGTGAAAAATTAATGATAGAAAAATATAACGAATCTATTGATAATATTCTAAAAGATATCGATAATGACAAGTTTATTGAAGAATTACCATTTACTGTTCCAATCAACAGAAAAAAATGTAAACCTCTTAAAATTGACAATAAAGGCAACATAGAGAACAATCTATCGAATGATGAACTAGTTGCTTATAAACAAGAAATACAGAAATTATCAACAAAAAAGAATTCAATTCCATGGTCAAAACTTAATAAGCCAAAATACATAATTAAGCCAAATAATATAGATAACGAAGAAGAATTTAATAGAATCTTATTCGAGCAGTTTAAATCGATAGGTTACCTTATTAGTAATAAAAAGGGCAAAAAAAATTGAATTTCTAGTATCTAAGTATAAAACCACTTTCAAATGAATAAGAATTTATTAGTATTAATACTCGAATTCGATGAAGATTATGTTGCTTATTTGCAATATAATTATGACCAAAAATATTACAAAGGTACACAAATGCTTTTCCTATCACCATCAGGAGAACCGGAAGGATATAACACAATAAAAGAAGTATAAAGATTTTTCGGCTTATCAGAACTTTGCGAACAGAAACGCCCACGTTTGTACCTATTCATGTCAGGTGATTAGATTTTAAGCAGCACTTAGATTGAATAAAGAAAATATATAGATTTAATGCGTAACGTCCGTCCCTAGGGAAACGGTTACGAAATGATTTAAATCTATACATTCTTAATGATATCTAAGTGAAAAACAATACACAAATTTCATTTGTTATTGTGGCCATGTATTCTGGTTACAATAGCACTTTTTTTGCCCAAAATTTATTACAAGCCTATTTTTTATCAAAAAAAATTGAATATATTACTAATGATAATAATAACATACCATATCGAAATAGTCAATATGTCACTTGATGATGAGAAATCTGACTTACTCATATTGATAACTGAAGATCACAAAGAAATTAACTATTCTATAAAGAAATTCTCGAAAATATCTAAACTATTTAAAGAACAAATAAATTGTGAATCATTTAATAAATTTTCCAATAAAAAGTTCAATGGCTCTATAGAATATTTAGTTGCTACAAAATATAAATTAATCGATTGGATATTAAATATTTATTATGTATCAGATCATTTTGATAATTTAGCGGATTTACATAAATATAGAACTCATGAAATTGACTTATTAAATAAGCTTATATTACTTGATATCTATTCATATGGTTGTTATATGAATATGGTGCAACTTAAGTACCATATCGAAAAATACTTTTGTAATGAAATGGTTGATTATTTCGTGCCCAATATAATTGAACCCCAAAAAACATGCTTCAGATTTAGGTTCATAAATAATAAATTGCGTGAAAATAGCTATTATAATTTTTACCCAATGGATTACAATAAAAATGACATTTCTATATATGTATTCAACAAGAATATTTTCTATACATTCAGAAAATATATGAAAAGTACTATAATAAAAGATGAAATAAAAAACAAGATTATTGAGAACATATTCATTAAGTGTAAAAAAAATAATGAAATGTATTATAAAACTAAAATAATATATTGTTCGATTTTGGAATATTTGAATAAAATATCGAAAAGATTAAATTTGGGAGATAATGACGATGATGAAGACAATGAATTTGTTAATGATAATGATGAATATAATAATGAATATTCTGATGCTATATAATTTATATCCCTGAATTAATTAATGAATTATTTGCTATTTTTTTTCGAAAAAAAATAACATGTATCTAGATCAGATTCATATTGTAATGGAAAACCCTAGGCCGAAAACGCAACAGTTATTTATCTGGGGACCTGGTAAAAACCTTACAATATTTCACTAACCGGTACAC
>Ga0134121_10000231_pt1 | contig 66864 bp, 57 predicted proteins | sample KB301_FD_96463 | JGI IMG/M metagenome (GOLD analysis project Ga0134121, IMG submission 96463) | Terrestrial soil microbial communities without Nitrogen fertilizer from Kellogg Biological Station, Michigan, USA - KB3-0-1 | ecosystem: Environmental > Terrestrial > Soil > Unclassified ...
GGAACGCATTTCGAAAAGTTTCGGCTTGGGAACCACCCCGTCTGCGCCGCTAAGGAACTTGAAATTTTCCTCCTGGCGCAGCCACCCCTCCTAACTTAGGAGAGGATGCCCGCCCGAATGTGTTCCGTCTTCCATGCACAACCTCAAACAACCTGCGTTAGGCCTGCTCTCTTCCGCCTTTGTCATCGTATTCTCGCTCCTGTTTATCTCTCTCTTCCCCTTCCCGGTCCTTTCCGGCTGGGTCTCCTACCTCCTGCAATGCTTGATCCCGGCGCAAATCATGGTCGGCGTGTTCTGGAAATGTAAGCATCCCCGATTCGCTTGCACACAGCGGCAACCGATCAAAGGTCTTCTGCTGTTTTTGATCACGATTGTTGCAGCCGCTGTCATCGCGCCGGCGTATTTCAAAGTAGCCGGCGGTGGGATCGCTCCTCCCACCCCCATGCTCGCGCACGCGACGATTATCTCCGTCGTCATCATGTTCTGGCTTGCGATCATCTGGGACGGATGGCCGTTCAATGTGCTAATCCCAGGCCCTGTCGCCGCTGGCGTCACTACGCTGACGGCATGCTACGCGATCACCCTTGTGTTCTTCCGGATCTTCTTCAACTACGAGTTCATGCGAGCCGCTCCAGTCTACGTCTCGTCGCTGGACCCTCACGGTCTCTTCAACGCCTGGAGTGCGCTCGTAGTCAGTGTCATGGCGCTGTCGGTGATGTTTCTGATGCTCCATTTCGATCTTTGGCCCATGACCCTGCTCGGCTTTCTTATGAAGCAGCCTCTGTTAGGCCTGGTTTGGACTGCAGTAGCCGTGATTCTGGGCGGAATGTTCTTCGAACTCGGAACCGGAATCCTGAAGATGGACCCCGTGTCCTTTCTTGTTAGGGTCCCGATCCCATTTATTTTCGGCACCATCATCGTTCTCAACATGTTTCAGAACTCCTTGTTCGGAAGGCTGGCCCAACCCTTGAAGGGTTTAGCCAACACGGCCGCGGTTATGGCGATCGGTACGGTCCTTGCGCGGTTGTACGGAGGGTTGGCCAGCGCCGTCACGGGTCCTCTCACATCAGGGCCGCCGGCTTACGAGTCCGAAATCTGGCTGGCGTCGGCTTTGCTCAGCGTCACGTTTCCATTCCTGATATTCTTCGCGGAATTTTTTGAATTCTGGCCCCTGAAGAAAGGCTGAAAGGCTGAATGGAAAACCGGCTCTCTTCGATTGGTTTGCGGCTTTCGGACTGGTTCGAGCGCTGGTTTCCTGATGCATTCGCCCTGGCGCTGGTTGCGGTCGCGATCGTTTTCATCGCCTGCCTCGGAATCGGCAGCCCGATCGTTCAGACCGCGCAATGGTTCGGGGCGGGATTCTGGGATCTTGTCGCCTTCACGATGCAGATGAGCATGATCATCGTGACCGGTTATGCGCTCGCGACGACGAGGCCCGTTTATTCCGCGATTCGCAAACTTGCCGGGATTCCCACGACGCCGCGCGGAGCTACGGCCTTTGTCGCTCTCTTTTCGATGCTGTCGTCGCTGTTGTCCTGGAGCTTCAGCCTGATCTTCAGCGCCCTGCTCGCGCGTGAGGTAGCGAACCGTGTGCGCGGCGCGGACTATCGGGCGATTGGCGCTGCGGCATATCTCGGGGTCGGAAGCGTCTGGGCGCTGGGGCTTTCTTCGTCTGCCGCTCTGCTCATGGCCAACGCCACGTCGCTGCCGCAGTCGCTGCGCGCGATTAGCGGCGTCATTCCGATCGATCAGACTCTCGGCCTGTGGCAAGGCTTGCTGATCGCTGTTGTCCTGATCCTGGTTTCCATGGCGATTGCCTATTACTCCCACCCGGCAGCAGGCAGCGCGCGCGGAATGGCCGATATGGGCGTGACCTACGAGCCCGCAAAGACGGGCACCGGAAAAGCAGAGACTCCGGGCGAATGGCTGGAATACAGTCCGTTGCTGACGGTGCTCATTTCCGGCCTCGGGCTCGCTTATCTCTATCGTGAAGTTGCGACCGGCGGATTCCGCGTTCTGCTGGACCTCAATCACTACATCTTTTTGTTTCTGATCGTGGGCCTGCTGCTGCATTGGCGGCCGCGGCATTTTGTTCAGGCGATCAGTGCCTCGGTTCCATCGGTCGCCGGCGTCTTGATTCAGTACCCGCTCTATGCCGGCATCGTGAAGATGATGACCGAGTCCGGCATGGCGAAGTCGCTGGCGCACGCCTTTGTTTCGGTTTCATCGAGGCATACGTTTCCCGTACTCGTCGGCATTTATTCCGCGGTACTGGGCTTGTTCATCCCCTCGGCGGGAGGGAAGTGGTTGATCGAAGCACCGTATCTTCTCGAAGCTTCCAAGTCGCTTCAGGTTCATCTGGGATGGGTCGTGCAGACTTATAACGCCACCGAGGCTCTTGCCAATCTGATTCATCCGTTCTGGATGCTGCCGCTACTGGGAATCCTTGGAATGAAGCCGCGGGACATCGTGGGCTATTCGATGTTGCAGTTTGTGGTGCACGTGCCGGTCGTGCTTTTCCTGGTTTGGCTGCTGAACTACACCCTGACTTATATCCCGCCGGTGGTGCCGTAGGGTTTCCTCTGCCTTCAGATTCTTGCCGATTCGACTCCAACCTATACTTTGGCTTTCTACCGGAAACTCACTGCCGTACCCACTGGATCTCCATTCCCTCACGATCGCCGAGAGCGTTTCGAAGCAACGTTAACAAAGGTTGGTCAATCCCTCTGTCAGCCAGCATTTCGAGAGTCGGAGCGTTCAAGTAGTAGTCTGTGTCGGTGTCCGACTCCTCCTCAAGTTGATCGATCAAGAACTGAAGTTGCTCGTCAGTAATAGATCCGACGACGCTGCCTGATTCCTTGTCTCGCAGTTCGACCATGATTCTTCTCCTGAGCGGCGCTTACGTGCCGTCATTATCGGGCCCTAAAAAAGCACAGTCGAGCAGGAAATTGCAGGACTGCTTCGTGACAAATGCGCGCAAGCGCTCCTTCGCCGTCGAGGAGTCCATTCCGTCTCAATCCAACACTTCTCGCACTTTTCGGGCCAGGTCCAGCGGACTGAAAGGTTTTTGCAAGAGATGAATGTCCGGATCCTTGACGCCGTGATGAGCGATGGCATCGTCGCTATAGCCGGAAATAAAAAGGATCTTTAGACGTGGGTCCGTCCGGGCCATTTCATCCGCAAGGGCTTTGCCGCTCATCCCCGGCATGACAACATCGGTCAAGAGCAGATCAATGCGCCGATTGTATTGGGCCGCTACCTGGAGAGCTTCCTGTGCGTCCCTCGCTATCAGTATTGGGTAGCCTCGCTCCCCAAGAACGCTTTGTATCAAGTCGCGCACCTGGGCGTCATCTTCCACCAGGAGAATGGTCTCGGCCCCTCCCAGAGGCTTGTCGGCGATTGAAACGTTGGAATCGGACACCTTTGCCGTTTCGCGGGGAACGTAGATGTCGAAAGTGGTGCCGGCGCCTACCCGACTATCAACGCAAATGCTGCCGCCGGTTCGTTCAACAATGCCGTGGACAGTAGCCAGCCCCAGTCCCGTCCCTTTGCCTAAGTCCTTGGTTGAGAAAAACGGTTCAAAAACGCGAGCTTGAATCTCGCCGCTCATGCCGTGACCCGTATCCCGTATGGTCAAGCGCACATACTCGCCCACCTGAGTACCCAAATGACAGGCAACGAAAGTCGGATCCAGGACGGCGTTGGCAGTCTGTATGGTCAGCCTGCCGCCCTCGGGCATGGCATCGCGCGCGTTTACGGCCAGGTTGACAATCACCTGCTCCATTTGGGAAGGGTCCGCTTTAATCTGCCACAGCCCGGAGGCCAGTGAGGCCTCCAGGGAAATATTCTCTCCGATAATCTGCTGCAGCATCTTGTCCATCTCCATGACGGTCGTATTGAGATTCAACACCCTGGGCTCAATAATCTGTTTCCGGCCGAATGCCAGCAGTTGCCGCACAAGATTGGCAGCCCGCTCGCCCGCATTGAGGATATTTGCCAGATGCTTTCGATGGGGGTCTGCCGGCTTCAAGTCAAGCTCCATGAGGCCAGCGAAGCCATTAATGGCGGTCAACATATTGTTGAAGTCGTGAGCAATTGCTGCAGTCAAGCGCCCGATGGCTTCCATCTTTTGAGCTTGCTGGGATTGCGCTTCTAATGCGCGCCGTTCGTCGATTAGCGCCGCCCTGGCGAGGGCCAATGCCACCTGTTCGGCCACACTCCGTATCAGATGAAAGTCCTCGGGTGAAAAAAACCGGGGCTTCAACGTGCGAAGGCTAAAGACACCCACAATCCCCTCCTCCACAACTATGGGGCATATCAGAATTGACGCAATCCCGCTCGGAGATATCAGATTGCGAACAGGTGTCAATCGGGCGTCATCTCGGGCAACGTCAATGGCCACAGGCCCTTTGAGCCGGTCTAAGTCTTCGAACAAGGAATTGCCACGGAGTGGAGCGGACTCGCCGAGGAGCGAAGTCGTCACTTCCTCGGCACCCTGGAGGTATTCGGCGACAACCTTCAACTCCGTCCGGTCTTTGTTCAACAGTATCGCAACCGCCTGATTCACTTCAAAAGCGTGGGCCAACTCACGGCAGACTGTCTGCAGGATCGCTTCCGCTTGAAGATTGACCGTTGTCGCCGCAATCACCTGGTTCAACAGCGTCAGTTCGCGATTACGCCGGTACAGTTCTGTCTCGGCTTGCTTGCGCTCTGTGACATCCCGTACCACGGTTACCCGGACATTGCGGCCTTTGTAGGGCAGGCTTCGGCCCCAAACCTCAACTGGAACGATCGATCCGTCTTTTCTCAAAGCGCGATGCTCGTAGGGGACCTGGACTCCAGATGCCTGTTCTTGCAGAACCAGGTCGTGCGATTCGGGAGCTACCAGATCCATGACATTCATTCCGATGATGTCAGCGGGCTCGTAACCCAGCATTTGAGCCAATTGGAAGTTGGCTTCGATAACCCTGCCTTCGTCGATAATTCCGATGCCTTCAAAAGTGGCCTCCGACAAGCGTCGAAGCTGTTCTTCACTATCACGCCGCACGCCCTCTGCTTCTTCTCGCTCCGCATTGAAGCGGTCTGCGAGCGATAGGGAGAGCAGGGATACCCAGAGAATGACGCCTATCCGAGGCCCCTCCTCGATAACGATACTCACCGGTAACAGGCCCAATCGGGCCAGAGTGGTCAAGCTGATAAAGCCGAGCAAACCGGTCCAGGCCCAAAGGAAGTTGCGGGCCTCACGATGTCCCTGCCGCCACACCAGGAATCCGGCAATCAAGATGATGAGGGAACTCACAAGAAGCAATGTCAAAGTGAGTGTTGAGACCACCGCGCGGGAGATCAGGGGAATAAGAACAATGAGCGCGCCGAGTCCAGTCTGTAGTGCGAGCACGACGTTGTGCAAGCGTGGCAAACGTATCCTGGTTGTCAACAATTCCGCAGACAACTTCAACGCCATGATGAGTGTCAGGGATGAGAAGAGAGGCGCGGCAACCCGGTTCCATGCCGGACTGAACCAGAATCGCTCAAATAGCCTGTCCAGGGAGGCCGCAGTCCATAGAAAACTCAAGAGGAAGCAGACGTAGTAAAGATGATTCTTGTCGCGCAATCCGAAAAAGAGAAACAGGTTGTAGGCCAGCATGATCAGCAGCGCGCCGTAGAAAATTCCCAACTTAAGCTGTTCCCAATAAATCTTCTGAAGCAACCGTTCAGGAGACCAGAGAGTCACCGGAAAACGCATGGCGCCGGTATTCTCAAACCGGAGATAGATCGTCTCTTCCGCTCCCGGAATGAGCCCTACGTTGAAAATAAAATTGTGATGCGCCACATCCCGCGTTGCCAGGGGCAGGAGATTGCCTGTGCGCGTGTCGCGAAAACCCGAGCCATCGGATAACGGCTGATAGAGCTCGATGCGGTTCATATCCGGAAATGCTACTTCAAGCATCCAGAGTGGTGTCGAGGTGGCGTCGTTTCTAACGCGAAAGCGCGCCCAATACGCGGAGGAAGTAAAACCGAAATTCGGCACGTCCACCGGGCTGGGCATGAATCGAGCGTTGAAGGCGGGCGATGAAACCTCACCAATTGACCAGACTTTTTGTTTGTCTTCCAGGATTTCCAATCGCGACCCCAGCGGGTATTCACCTGTTCCATCGCCCAAAACCAAGGGTGTCTGGGCGTGTATCGGTATCGGCAGGCATAAGGAGACAACCACGATCAGCGGGAACAAAACCGCTCGGAGATTCATCATGGAATTTTGCGATGCATCTTCACGCAAACCCGGATCGGAGACAAGCTGATTTTGATTTGGTGAATGAGGCGCTGATCCGCCGTCGCATCGGTTCCATCAATCGCCAGCGTTCTGATTCAGTACCCCGCGGCAGGGACGTCTCTCAGGAATTTTGATACCATCCGCGTTCTGAGATAGGCTGCGCACCACCTTCATGTTTCAGCAGGGGAGAATTGACAATGGATTTCACTTCCGGAGCCGGCGTTAGCCAGAGACCGAGCACCATCCAGTCCTCCAAGCCTTCCAGACGGGGCATTAAGCACCACATCCCTGTTATTGGGAATATCCACGACAAAAGTGCCTTCGCGTATCGGGCGACCCGAGGGGCCGTTGCTGTGACGAATGTGGCGCAAATGGCGCTGGCAGAGGCTTACATCAATGGACTAGAGGTCCCTGACTCAGTGCTGCGTGCATTTTTCAATACGTGCATGCCGGTGATTTTTAAACATATGCCCGCACTTCTGACGCCGTACGAATGGGTATTAACAGAAACCGAGCCGTTGGCCGCAGGCTCAAAGGATTTGATGAAGATCCAGTACGACTTGCCACAGGGCATGTTGAACCGGATGCTGGGCGACGGAAAATTGATCTATCCCAAGTACAGCATGGGATTGTGGGAAAGGGGCGCGGCGAATCTCGAGCAATCGCAGATGCACATGATCGACGACATCATTGAGAAGCTGGGGATTGAGGATGGTGACAATGTCCTGGATTTCGGCTGCGGTTGGGGTTGTGTGCCGAACTACATTCTCTCCAGATTCCCCAATTGCCGGTTCACGGGGCTGAACCTGAGCCATGAGCAATGCGAATACATGCGACGAAAGATGCAGGACCCGCAAAGCTATCTGAGCTCGGGTCGATTTACCCTGGTGGAGGGAGATCTCAACGAGACGCAGTTTGAAGAAAAATTCGATAAGATCCTCTCCGTCGGGGTTTTTTGTCATGTGGGGAATCTAACCGGGTCCTTCAGAAAACTGGCGTCCTTCTTGAAGCCCGGCGGAAAGTTTTTTCTTCACATCATTACGGTTCGCACGCCCAACAACGTTTCCAGCGCCTACACGCACAAGTACATTTTCCCTCACGGACGGTACTGGAGTTTTGATTCGGTTCCCACCTACAACAAGGATTTCAAGACTGTGGAGCGCTGGTATCTCAATGGCATGAACTACTCCAGGACGTTGACACAATGGCTGGAAAACTTTGATGCGAGTTATCCCGTTGTCAAAGACCTCGAATACGGCATTGATCCGGCCAGGTTCCGCCGCATCTGGCGCCTGTATCTGATCTGGTTCGTTTCCAACTTTGCAAGCTGTGACGGCCAGATCAACGGCAATGGGCAGTTTCTGATGGTTCACGCGTAATCCGACCGACAAAGGCGTGGGTTGCTTGTCCCACCTGAATTTCAGTAATCTTGCGGCCATGACACGAATCTTGCGGTGTGCGCTGACGGCGGTACTGGTGGCCGTCGTGTTGTGCGGTTGTGCGCCCGTCTCGGCGGATACGCAGTTTTTCGGCCGGGTCGAACCGCCCAAGGGACAGGTGATGCGCTACGTCACGGGTCCCGAACCTGAATCCCTGGATCCGCAGATCGCTTCGGGCCAGCCGGAAGCCCGGATCTATATGGCGCTCTACGACGGACTCATCGAATATGCGCCAAAGACAGGCCAGCCGATCCCTGCTATCGCGGAATCCTGGGAGTCCAACCCGGACGGCTCTGAATTCATTTTTCACATGCGGGGGAACGCAAGGTTTTCCAACGGAGATCCGATTAAGGCTCAGGATATTGTGTGGTCTTTGCGGCGAGGGTTGACCCCGGCTCTCGCTGCACGAAACGCCTACATGGCCTATCCGGTCCGCTATGCCCAGGCATTCAACGAACTCGGCGCTTTCGTACGGGATATCGGCACAGGCCAGTACGAAATGGAGCCGAACAGCCCCATCCGGAAAGTTGTTCTCGCCGACTCCAAGCCGCCGGCCGGCAAGGAACTGGTTCAGGTCAAAGCCGAGGACGTGGGAATCGAAGCGCTCGACGACCACACTGTGAAATACACGCTGATGCAATCGGCTCCTTACTTTGTCGGTCTCCTGGCGCATCAGTTCTTCCGCGTGATCCATCGCCCGACGATCGAAAAATATGGGGACGCCAACTGGACTCAGCCGAAAAATATCGTCACGAGTGGCGCCTTCAAGCTGAAGGAATGGATTCCCTACGACAAGGTTGTTGTCGTTCGTGACCCGATGAATTGGGATGCTGCAACCGTGAAGCTCGACGAAATCCGGTTCTATGCCCTGGAAGAGAATCCAACAATCATGAACCTCTATAAGGCGGGAGAGATCGACGCGATGCTGAATCATGCGATTCCCACGTCGTGGCTCGAATCCATCGTACCGATGAAGGATTACATGGGCGCTCCCGAAATGTACAACGAGTACATCCAATTCAACACGACGAAGCCGCCGGTGGACGACGTCCGTGTTCGCAGGGCATTCAGCCTGTCGATCGATCGAAAATCTCTGGCCCGATTCAAGCACACGTCGAAACCCCTGACTTCGTTTGTTCCCTTCGGGGTGTTTCCGGGCTACCCCGTCGTTCCGGGAAACGACTTCGATCCCGTAAAGGCGAAGCAGTTGCTCGCGGAGGCCGGTTATCGCGATGCCAATGGCAACTACGATCCGTCAAAGTTTCCGATCGACAAAGTCGAGTACAGCTACAACACGAACGATCGAAACCGGCAGAGCGCGGAGTTTCTCCAGGCGCAATGGAAGCAGAATCTCGGGCTGACGGTGCCGCTGAAGAACATGGAGTTCAAAACGTTTCTCGATTCGCGCGCCAAACTCGAATACACAGGCATGGCGCGATCGGGCTGGATCGGCGACTACCTGGATCCGTTTTCCTACCTGAATATTTTTTCGACTCCGCGGGGCGACAACGGGACAGGCTGGTGGGATCAAAAATACGTCGACCTTCTGAATGCGGCCAATCGCGAACTGGATCCAAAGAAGCGTTTTACCAAGCTGGCCGAAGCCGAGAAGATGCTTCTCGACGTCTGCCCTGTCATTCCGTTGTTTCTCGGGTCCACCGACTGGATGAAGAAGCCGTATGTAAAAGGGATGTACCCTAACCCCGGAACACTGCATCCCTGGAAGTACGTGTATATCGAGCACGATCCTTCCAAGTGGGACTATGGCGTCCCGAGCATGCAGGACTAATGCTGCGCTTTGTCCTTCGCAGGCTGATCTCGACGTTTCCTCTCGTGCTCATTGTAGTATCCGTGACGTGGGGGCTGATTCGCCTCGCTCCAGGAAATTTCTACGCCTCGGAGAAGCGCTTGCCGCCGGCCATCGAAGCGAACATCCGCGCAAAATACGGACTCAACAAACCCTGGTACGTGCAATACGGAAAGATGATCGCAAACACGGCCCGCGGTGATTTCGGTGCATCTCTGAAGTATGAAGGACAATCCGTAAACCAGATCCTTCGGCGCACTCTTCCGGTTTCGGCAACAATCGGGATTTTGGCGTACATTCTCGCGCTTCTCGTCGGCATCACCTCGGGTGCCATCGCCGCGGTGAAACACAATTCAAGGTGGGACTACGGTTCGATGGCGACGGCGATGCTTGGCATTTCCATTCCCAATTTCGTTCTCGGGCCGCTCCTCGTGCTGCTGTTTTCGCTATCCCTCTATTGGCTCCCTCCATCACGCTGGGATGGATTCCCCAGTCGAAGCATGATCCTTCCTGTGATCACGCTCTCTGGTATCTACATGGCCTATATCGCGCGCCTGACTCGATCGGGAATGCTGGAGGTGCTTCGATCGGATTATGTGCGAACCGCTCGTGCAAAGGGATTGAGTGAGCGCCAGGTGGTGGTCCGCCATGTTCTGTCCGGCGGGCTCCTGCCGGTCGTGTCGTTCAGCGGACCCGCTCTGGCATTTCTCATCACCGGCACTGTTGTCGTGGAGCGTATTTTTGCGCTGCCCGGCCTGGGTAACTATTTCATCAATGCGAATCTGAATCGCGATGAACCTCTCATTCTGGGAATCGTCGCGTTCCTTTCGATTGTGATCCTGATCTTCAACCTGGCTGTGGATGTCGCCTACGGGCTGATCGATCCGCGAATCCGCTACTAGCATGAGTGCCCTAGGTAGTCGCCTTTGCCATCGCGGTAACGTATTCGAGCGGGTGTCCCCTCCTAAGTTAGGAGGGGTGGCTGCGGCATCAAGAAAAAATTGCGCTAGCATCCTTATCGCCGCAGACGGGGTGGTTCCCAAGCGGAAGCGTTGCCGGAATGCATTTTTGAAAAGTTTCGATTTTGGAACCACCCCGTCCGCTCCGCTTAGGAAGCTTCGCGATATTTCTTTGGTCGCGGCCACCCCTCATAACTTGGGAGGGGACACCCGCTCGAATACGTTATGAGTACACCCGAAATAGTCGTTGGCCGATCGCTGTGGCAGGAAGCCTGGCGGCGTCTGCTTCGAAACCGCCTTGCCGTGTTTGGAATGATCCTGGTTGCGATCGTCATCCTGGCCGCCATCGTAGGACCTGCAATCATTTATTGGGCAACGGGCTTCAGCTACGACTACATCCCGCAGAATTCGGACCTTGTGCGGTCGTTCCCGCCATCGCTGCGGCATCTGATGGGGACCGACATTGCGGGCCGCGATCTTCTTGCACGTGTCCTGCTGGGCGGGCGGATCTCCTTGATGGTCGGAATCATCTCGACGATGGTCTCGCTGCTCATCGGCGTCGCGTATGGCGCCATAGCCGGATACGTCGGCGGCAAGCTGGACGAGGTGATGATGCGGCTGGTGGACATCCTTTACGCCATCCCCTACATGATGGTTGTCATTGTCCTGCTGGCGTTGTTTGGAGGACAGACTCCGCTGGGACAACTCTTTCTTCTCTTCATCGCGCTCGGCGCTGTTTCGTGGCTGACCATGGCACGCATCATCCGCGGCCAGGTGCTGTCGTTGAAGAACCAGGAGTTTGTCATGGCGGCGCGGGCTGGCGGCGTTTCGCAGACGAAGATCGTTTTTCGACACCTTGTGCCGAACTGCATCGGTCCGGTAATCGTTTACGCGACGCTGCAAATACCCTCGGTAATGCTGCTCGAGGCCTTCCTGTCCTTTCTCGGTCTTGGCGTCCAGGCGCCCCTGGCATCGTGGGGAAGCCTCGCTGCGGACGGCATTCAGACCATCGCGATTTTCCCGTGGCAGCTGATCTTTCCGGGCATCACGATGGCGATCACTTTATTTTCGTTGAATTTCATAGGCGATGGCTTGCGAGACGCGCTCGACCCTCGAATGAAAAAGCAATGAGCGGCTGCGAATGCAAGCCCGACAGGGCGCAGCCATCAAGATTATGATGCTGTCTGTCCGCAATCTCCGCACGCATTTCCAGATGGACGACGGCGTTGTGAAAGCAGTGGACGGCATCAGCTTCGATCTGGAACGCGGCAAGACCCTGGGCATCGTTGGCGAGTCGGGTTCAGGGAAGTCCGTCACCAACCTTTCGATCATGCGGCTGATCCCTTCGCCACCGGGAAAGATTGTCTCAGGAGAAATCCTGTTCGATGGCCAGGACCTTCTCAAGCTGACCGACAACGAGATGCGGCGCATCCGGGGCAAGCGAATCGGCATGGTGTTTCAGGATCCGATGACGTCGCTGAATCCCTTCATGCGCATTTCCAAACAGTTAATGGAGATTACGCAGCTTCACCTCGGGTACTCCCGGGAACAGGCGCACGAACACGCGGCAAAGATGCTCGACCTGGTCGGCATTCCCGGCGCCTGGTCGCGTGTCAACGACTATCCCCATGAGTTCTCGGGCGGTATGAGGCAGCGCGTGATGATCGCCATGGCGCTCTCGTGCGAACCGGAGTTGCTGATCGCTGACGAGCCCACCACCGCGCTCGATGTGACAATTCAGGCGCAGATACTCGAACTCATCAAGTCTTTAAAGGCGAAGACAGGCGCGAGTGTCATCCTGATCACGCATGATCTCGGTGTTGTCGCCGGGATGACGGATGACATCATCGTGATGTACGGCGGAAAGATCTTCGAGCATGCGCCGACCCTGGAACTCTTCGCGAGACCCGCAAATCCTTATACGAAGGGACTGCTCCGGTCGGTTCCCGATCCGACGGTGTCCAATCGCGGTGAGCTCTATCAGATTCCGGGCTTGCCGCCGGATCCCGCCAATCTGCCTCCCGGCTGTCCGTTCGCGCCGAGGTGCGACAAGGTGCAGGAGATTTGCCGGCAGGAGTTTCCGCCTCTGGTCCAGGTGGCGCCGGGAAGGGAATCGCTCTGTCATTTCGCGAAGGAGGTCTATGCCGAGTCCGCTGGTCTCCGTTCGTGATCTGAAAGTCCATTTCGATCTTGGAGGCGGAACGATCTGGGACAAAGTTTCCGGAGGAAGCCCCGAGCGCCGGATTGTGAAGGCTGTAGACGGCGTCAATCTCGATATCGATGCCGGAGAGACGATGGGTCTGGTCGGGGAATCCGGTTGCGGGAAGTCCACACTGGGCCGGGCCATTCTTCGCCTGATCGAACCGACGGCCGGGAAGATTATCTTCCGCGATCGCGATCTGGCTGCGCTCTCCACAGGCGAACTCCGGAAACAGCGCCAGCATCTCCAGATGATTTTTCAGGATCCCTATGCGTCGCTGAATCCGCGAATGACCGTGGAACAAATTGTGTCGGAACCGCTCGACACTTTCGAAATCTACGGCGGCAGCGCCCGGCAGGGGCGAATCCGCGAATTAATGGAAACTGTGGGGTTGAGTCCACGCTTCATCAAGCGCTATCCGCATGAATTTTCGGGAGGTCAGCAGCAGCGCATCGGTATCGCCCGCGCCTTGGCCGCCGATCCGGACTTTATCGTTGCCGACGAACCCATTTCGGCACTCGACGTTTCCATCCAGGCACAGATTCTAAATCTGATGGAGCACCTGCAGCGGCAACGTGACCTGACCTATCTTTTTATTTCGCACGACCTGCGCGCGATTCGGCATATTTCCGACCGCGTGGCCGTGATGTATTTGGGAAAGATTGTCGAGCTCGGGAATTCCCAGGATGTCTATAACGAACCTCTGATGCCCTACACGAAGGCGCTGATTTCCGCCGTGCCGGTCCCTGATCCGGTAGTGGAAGCCACGCGCAAGCGCATCGTTTTGGAAGGTGACGTCCCGTCGCCGATAAATCCCCCACCGGGTTGCCGGTTCCATACCCGTTGCCCCTGGGCGATTCATGCCTGCAAGGAGCGCGAGCCGGAACTTCTGGAAATAAAGCCTAATCATTTTGCCGCGTGCATCCGTATCAGCCCGGAAGTGCCGTATATCGAGAGTGCAGCGGCGGTTTCTCCGCAGTGACGGGTTTTATTACGAACATCGACGAGGCTCTAAGTTTTTGAATATAAATGAATTGTCCATAGAGAGCCGGACTGCCGTAAACAATTCTTACGAAAACTCTTAGAATAAATAGCAGCTGGGGTCGATCAGACGTCGCGGCCTTTACTTAGGGCTTTTATTTTCAGAGAGATAGCGACGACTGCGGTGTTGCAGAGACGATGGTAACGGAAATGCACTAGATGGGCATCGGCGGTGGTACATAAGGATATGTCCCCGCCCAGCACGAAAAGGAAAGGCACACGATGAGACTACAAAAATTCATAACGGGCATGACCCTAGTTTGCGCAATGCTGCTAATGACGAGCACCGCATTTGCGAACACCGTATCCTTCGACTATGCGAGTATTGGAAATGCCAAAATCAAGTTCCAGAATGGGCATTTCACATTTTCCAACTCCACCTTGGCTGGCCCGACGTTAGGGTGGGGCTTCCAGGTTACGAATAGTCCTCTGGTTAGCCTCAAGGGAAGACTAGGCGGCAATTTTACCATTGGCGCTATCACGACAGTAGGGACGCTTCAGAGCGCACCAGTCACGGGCACCGGCACGTTTAGTCTCTTTGACGGTACCAAGACTTTTTCCGCGAACGTCCAGTGGGTTGATATCTTCACCTCAAACTTTACCAATGGCGGTGCCAATGTCGGCGGGGTCATCAATCTGACCAACTTTGCCTATAACGGGACCAATCCTGAGCTCCTCGAAATGATACAAAATACCGAGGGGATCATCACTCTCCAGTTTGTTTTTCATGATGGAACGCCTACGTTGACTAAGTTGAAGGCGGCAACCACGGCCTTCAACGACGCCTACACAGGCGATGTCATTTCCACTCCAGAGCCTGGGTCGCTGTTGTTGATTGGGTCAGGCCTGCTCTCCTTTGTGGCTCTCAGACGCAGGAAATCAGCCTAACGTTCGTCGTACTCTTCATCCAAAAGGCCCGGGCTTAACCGCCCGGGCCTTTTGTTTTTGTGCGCCTATGAAGGTCTATCGAGCGGAAGGGTGGATCGATGGGGAACGCTGCGCTTTCTAGTACACAACTATTACAATCCCTGCGCGTGCCTCCAGTTACGATGTCCTCCTGCCGTGCTCCCGGCCGGCAAGATGATCAGGAGGATATCCAGCTGCATGCAAGTCCAATCACGTCCCTGGGAAATGCCCCTGTGGAAGCCCGTTAAAGGTAAGGGGGGCGTCCTGCTTTACCTTGTCGCCATTCACGTTCTTGCGATTGTCGGATTGATCCTTTATCCCATTCCGAGTCTTCCGGTATTTGCTGCCGCCCTGGCGTTCAATCTCCTCGGAGGTTTGGGCACGACGGTCTGCAACCACAGGTATCTGGCACACCGCACCCTGAAGCTCAATAAGGTAGTGGAGCACTTCCTGGTCTTCTGGACTGTCGCCAACGGCTCGGGTTCGCCCGCGCACTGGGCAGCAAATCACCGGCTGCATCACGCCAAGGCCGACACTGCGGAAGACGTTTCGAGCCCGACGCATGGCGGCTTCTGGTGGGCGCACCTGCGCTGGCTCTATCAGACAACGCCAGCCGACATCAAGCGATGGGCTCCAGACCTTGCCAAGCCGGAATACGACTTCTGGGATCGCTGGGAAAAACCGATCGTCGTGTTTGCTATCCTGGGTGGGCTCGCCTTCGGATGGCAAGCGTTCTTCTGGATTGGTGCGATCCGTCTGGTTTATTCGCTGCACCTTCAGTGTTTCGTCAATAGCATAACGCACATGGGCGAACTCGACGAAAACGGCGAATCCTCCAAGAATTTGTGGTGGCTCGGCCCGCTGCAGCTCTCCGCCTGGGGTGAGAACTGGCATGGAAATCACCACCGCTTCGCCAACTCGGCACGGCTCGGTCTGAGATGGTGGCAGGTCGATGTGGGCTGGTATTTCATCTGGACTCTCGAAAGGTTCGGTCTTGCGCATGGCGTAAAGCGTCCCCAGCTCTATAATGCATAGCAACAGCGTATGCGTCTCAGGAGCCGCCAAAAGTCGATCGTTTTCTTCATAGCGCTCGGCGCATGTCTGGTTGCGCTCGCCATGGCGCTCAATGTCGGTTGGATCCTCCTCAATTGGCGTCAGGTTGCGCTTCTGGTCTTCGGGATGATCTTCTTCGTGGCGTTAATGGCCGGCATTGTCCTGAACACAATTTTTCTCGTCAGGGAAATACGACGCAACGAACAACACGACGGCTTCATTAATGCGGTCACGCATGAACTGAAGACTCCTATCGCCTCAATCCGGCTCTACCTCGAGACGCTTCAGACGCGGGAAATCGATGAGGCCCACAGCAAAGAGTTCTATTCCATCATGCTGGCGGATACGGACCGCCTGCTGCGCACCGTGGAGCAGGTGCTCCAGGCCGGACGAACCGGGCAACGCCGCCGTCGGATCGCCCGCTCTGTCATCGACCTCGGCGCCGTAGTCCAGGAATGCCTCCAGACGGCGCAAACACAGCTCAATCGAACCGAAGGAACGATTCAGTATTGCGAACGCCTCACCGAGGATGGGCGTCCGCTTGTCGTCGGTGATCATGACGAACTGCGCGTTGCCGTATCAAATCTTGTCGACAACGCCGTCAAGTATTCACCCGAGCCTCCGCGTGTTTCGGTGGAAGTGGCGGCTTACGATGAGAAGCGCCTGGCGGTCCGTGTGACCGACCGCGGTATTGGCATTCCTCGCGAACAGCTCAAGCGCGTCTTCAAACGGTTTTATCGCATTCGCGCAAGCGTCATGTTGCAGGTGAAAGGATCGGGCCTGGGTCTTTTTATCGTGCGCTCGGTCGTGGAAAGGCACGGTGGACGGGTGTTCGCCGAAAGTGCCGGCGAAGGGATGGGCAGCACCTTTACCATTGTGCTTCCGAGGGCTTAGGACGGATGCCCAACGTGCTGATTGTGGAGGATGAGAAGCACCTGGCGGACGGGCTCCGCTTTAATCTTGAAGCCGAGGGATACAATGTCGATGTCTCCGGTGATGGCGAGAGCGCACTTTCCTTGCTCCTCTCTCCGGAGCGGCACTTCGACATGGTGGTCCTCGACGTGATGCTCCCGGGAATGAGCGGATTCGAGGTTGCCGCTGAATTGCGCCAGGCCGGACAGTTCGTGCCTCTCTTGATGTTAACGGCGCGCGATCAACCGCAGGATGTGCTGCAGGGATTTGAAGCGGGCGCGGACGATTACTTGACCAAACCCTTCGAGCTCGCGATCCTGCTCGCCCGATTGCGCAGTCTGTTCCGGCGCTACGAATGGCTGCGGCGCGACAACGCCAGCACGTTTTCCTTTGCCGGCAAGACGCTCGATTTCGCGCAATTGGAGCTTCGCGCGGGCTCGCGTACCATCCGCCTTACATTGCTCGAAGCGGAGCTCCTGCGCCACTTGATCCGGAACGAGGGGAAGATCGTGACGCGCAAGTCGCTGCTCGAAGGGATTTGGGGCGTTCGGGAAGATACCGACACGCGCGCGATCGACAACTTCATCGTGCGTCTCCGAAAGTACGTCGAAGAAATCCCCTCAAAGCCACGCCACCTGTTGACTGTCCGGGGTGTCGGCTATCGCTTTGTCGCCGAACCGGAAGATTAGCTTGATGATTAACGATGACGTGTTCGGGCGGGCGAAGCGCAGACGGGTGGTGAGGGTTCGAAACAAGTTTCGGCGTGACGGACCACCCCCAGCCTTCGGCCACCCCTCCTCAAAGAGGAGGGGTGGCGCTCGAGTACGTTATCGTAGTTGCGAAAATCCTATTGATTGCTGCTGCGTGGCGCGGTTTTGGAGTCGCTATCGGCGGGTTGTCGTCGCACCTTCTTACGCTTGAGTTTCTGCGCCAACTTACTCTTTAGGCGTTTCTTTTCACCGGGCTTTAAAAAAAAGGAGTGTTTCTTGACCTCCTTGATAATGCCTTCCTGCTGGACTTGCCGCTTGAAGCGGCGAAGGGCGCTTTCGATGGATTCGCCATCGAAAATCCGTATTTCTGCCAAAATGTGCCTCCGTAAAGATCTGAAGTCAAACCGTCAGTATGGGTGCCGGATGCGCCAAAAGCAATGATTTTGGCGCCACATCCGGCCTGTTTTTAGTATCTATTCGCCACCGGCAATTCTTTCGCGGGATAGAGGGAGATGATTTTCGCTCCGGTGGGAGTCAGGACCACCATCTCTTCGATGCGCGCCGCGGAATAGCCGTCCTTTGCAGGACAGAACGTCTCGACGGCAAATACCATCCCGGCCTTCAACTCGTAAGGTTCAATGAACGAGTTCAGCCTTGAAATCAACGGACGTTCGTGAAGGCCAAGGCCGAGACCATGGCAGAAATTGAGTCCGAATGCCGCCATTTCGCTCTCGAAGCCGATCTCGGATGCTTTTGGCAATTGCTTGGCGGCTTTGTCGGTGCTGAGGCCCGGCTTGAGCATACCGATAGAATCGTCCATCCACTGGCGGGCCTTTTTGTAGGCTTCGCGGTGATCATGCGTCGAACTGCCGACGGCAAATGTGCGGTAGTAACAGGTTCGATATCCCATAAAGGAATGGATGATGTCGAAGTACGCCGGATCGCCCGGACGAATTAACCGATCCGTAAAGTTGTGCGGATGCGGGCTGCAGCGTTCACCCGAGATCGAATTGATCGCTTCGACGCAATCCGAACCCATCTCGTAGAGCCGCTTCGTTGCCAGCGCAACGATCTGGCTTTCCTTCACGCCGGGCTTCAGGGCCATCGCAATGTCCTCATAAACCCCATCCACCATGCTTGAAGCGATGTTGAGCAGTGTGATTTCGTCATGGCTCTTGATTTCGCGGGCATACAGCATCATCTGCTGGCCGTCGCGCACATCGATGCCTTCTTCCTGCAGGGCAAAGAGCATCGGCGGCTCGCAGATATCGAGTCCGATCGGCATATCGGCGACGCCTTCCTTCTGAAGGATAGCTTTGATTTCCTTAGCCGCTGCTTTGAAGAGACCGACGTCGGGACCGATTGCGCCGCGCATCCCGGGATTTCCCGCGAGTATGTGATCCTGATGGAGCCAGGGGCAATTCAGCCGGTGATGCCGCGCGGCGGATCCGAAGTCCCAAACCCATGGATCGCCGTTACCGGTCAGCAGGCAATAGCGGATCAGCTTGTCGCGGGCCCACTCGCCGATGACGGTGCTTGAAATGTACCGAATGTTGTACTGGTCGAAGCACAACATGGCTCCCAGGCCGGAGTTATTGAGAGCTTGCCGCGTGCGGGCAAGGCGATAACGATGGAGGCGCTTGAAATCGACTCTCTCTTCGAAATCCACCTGAGTTGTGCCGGGAGCTTGAAGCGGCCGGTCCCAGCGATGCCCCGGCTCGAGATCGTCTTCATTGACCGGCAGGAACGCCGGCTTCTTGTCCTTCTTCGCCATCAGAGCCTCCAGAAGTGCGTTTAGTTAGAAAGAAAATTTGCCGGAGTGCGGATAGCCTCGGCGATATCGTTGAAAAACTGTGCTGCCTGGGCGCCATCCACCACGCGATGATCGGCCGACAGGGTCAGCGTGACCATCGGCCGCACGACGGCCTGGCCGTTCACGGCGACAACGCGATCGCTGATCTTCCCTACGGCGAGGATTCCCGCCTGGGGGGATACAATGATCGCGCTGAACGAATCGATGTTGTACATGCCCAGGTTGGTGATGGTGAAGGTGCCTCCAGTGAGATCCGTTGGCCGCAGTTTACCGTCCCTTGCGCGGTCCGTGAGTTCCTTCCGATGAGCGGCGATGTCGGCGAGGCTCGTCGTATCTGCCTTCGGAATGACGGGACCGACAACGCCGTCCTTAACGGCCATTGCCACACTGATATTCACGGACGCGTTCATCTGAATATTCTTACCGGTAAAACTCGCGTTCATCTTGGGATGTTTCGTCAGGACCCGCGCCACCAGTGCCACCAGGATGTCCGTATGCGTGAGCTTCACGCCCTTGGCCGATTGAATGGCCGGGCCAAGAGACTCGCGGACTTCGTTGAGAGCACCGGCATCGAGATCGCGCACGAGAAAGAAGTGAGGAATCTGGTTCCAGCTGTGGGTCGTGCGCTCAGCCATAATTCGGGCAATGGCCGGAAGGTACGAAGCAGATGCTGAAGCGGCCGCGGCTGCAGGTGCCGGAGCTGCGGCCTGGGTCTCTGCCGCAAGAATGTCATCGGTAGTGATGACGCCGTCCGGTCCTGTCCCGCGAATGGTTGTGATGTCGACACCTTTCTCATTGGCGAGGCGGCGCGCTTTGGGAGATATCTTGACGTCATCGCTGGACGAGCCGGCAGCGGCCGCGGCCGCGGGCGCCGATGTTGCAGCGGTGGCGGCCGCGGGACGCGGCTGTTCCGTCATCGTTCGCGCCGCAGGGGCCGCGGATACCGTTTCTACGGGAACGGTTTCGCCCGGCTTGAGAATCCATGCGATCGTGGTGCCGACAGGAACCACATCGCCCGCCTGAGACTTGACCGCGGCGAGGACGCCGTCGGCCAGGGCTTCGATCTCGACGACAGCCTTGTCTGTTTCCACTTCCAGAAGGATTTCACCCTTGCGGATGGCGTCTCCTTCCTTCTTCACCCACGAGACAATCTTTCCGGTCTCCTGCGCCATTTCCAGCGCAGGCATCACAACACTGGTTGCCATAGTTTTTTTATTTTCCGCAGAGTGCGCGAGCCGCTTCAAAGACCGTTTTCTCGGTAGGTACCGTCGCGTCTTCCAGCGGCGGTGAGAAGGGAATCGGAACGTGCATCGCTCCCATCCGCTTCACAGGCGCCTCAAGATTGTAAAATGCGCCTTGAGCAATGACGGATGCGAGTTCAGCCGTCACGCCGTAGCGTTCATAACCTTCGTCCATGACGATTACTCGCCCGGTCTTCTTTGCCGACTCAATGAGAGTCTTCTCATCGAGGGGCCATAACGTACGCGGATCGACGACTTCGGCGCTGATGTCGTATTCGTCGAGGAGCCTTGCCGCGCCAAGAGCGATTTGCACCATGCTGCTGGTCGCCACGATCGTGATATCCGTGCCGACGCGTTTGATATCCGCGACACCCAGGGGAATCGTGTATTCCTCCGTTGGTACGGGCCCTTTCAGCCGGTACATCATCTTGTCTTCGAAGAAGACGACAGGATTGTCATCCCGAATCGCGCTCTTCAACAGGCCCTTCGCGTCGTAAGGAGTCGAAGGAAGAATGACCTTCAGCCCCGGGACGTGACAGAACCAGGCGTGCAGCGATTGCGAGTGCTGTGCCGCGGAGCGGCGCGTTGCGCCCAGCGTTGTCCGCATCACCAAAGGGCACTTCCATTTGCCGCCGGACATGTAGTGAATCTTCGCCGCTTGATTCACCATCTGATCCATCGTGAGTCCGATGAAGTCGCCGAACATGATGTCGACGACCGGGCGCATGCCCGTCATCGCAGCGCCCACCGCGAGGCCGGTAAATCCGGGTTCGGAGATTGGGGTGTCGAGAACACGATCGGGACCGAATTCATTGACCAATCCCGTCAGGACTTTGAAGGGATGCCCGGCCTCCGCGATGTCTTCTCCACAGATGAAGACGTTCGGATCGCGGCGCATTTCCTCCGCCAGCGCTTCGCGAACGGCTTCGGCAAGCGTGATCTCCCGTGTGGCTGTTGCAATTTCAGGCATAAATATCTTGATCCACTTTATCCGCGTTGGGGTACGGAGCTTCAACGCCGAATTTAGCCGCGTCAATCATCTCCGTTTCTACTTCATTCTGGATCTTGTCGAGCGCAGCCTGGTCAGCCACCCCTTCCGCCATCAATGCCTTCGCCATCATTGTGACGGGATCGCGCTCCGTCTTCCAGGTTTGCTCTTCCTGTTTCGACCGATAGTATTCGCGAGCGACATCGCCGACATGATGTCCATGGAAGCGATAAGTATTGCAGAAGAGTATTGAAGGTCCTTCGCCCTTGCGCGCCCGCTCCACGAGTTTCTGCATCGTGCGATACACCAGCCGGACATCCTGGCCATCGATGGTTTCCGCAGGAACGCCGAAAGCCGGTCCGCGCAATTCGATATTGCCGGCGGTTGTTTCGGACATGTGCGTGTATTCGTTGTAGAGGTTGTTCTCGCAGACGTAAATGACGGGGAGCTTCCAGAGCGATGCCATGTTCATCACTTCATAGAGCAGCCCCTGTCCGAGTGCGCCGTCGCCAAAGAAGCACACCGCAACCTGTCCAGTGCCGAGGCGTTTTGCCGAAAACGCTGCGCCTGTGGCGATGCCGGTGCTTCCGGCAACGATAGCGTTCGCGCCGAGGTTCCCGGTGGCAGGATCGGCGATGTGCATCGATCCGCCTTTCCCCTTGCAGTAGCCCACTTCCTTGCCAAGGAGTTCGGCAAACATCAGCGAAACGTCCGCGCCTTTGGCCAGGCAATGTCCGTGACCTCGATGCGTGCTCGTGATGTAGTCGTCTGCGCGCAGAGCTTCGCAGGCTCCGACGGCAATGGCTTCCTCGCCGATATAAAGGTGGGCGAGACCCGGCATCAGGGCACGCGTATACAGATCGTTCACCTGATCTTCAAAGAGGCGAATTCTGAGCATTTGCCGATACATGCGAAGCCAAAGCTCGGCGTCGCTTGCCGGGGCAGTGCCCGGAGTGTTGGTTCGGTCTACGGTTGCTGACATGGTGAGTCCTTACTTTCTTGATGGCTGCGCCCCGTCGGGCTCACATTCGCTCCGCTCATGCGCAGCCGCTCATGCAACAGAACCTAGCGAGAATAGTCGAAAAGGCTTTACCATTCAATGCTATCATCGAGGAACCATGCATAGGAACCGTCTCCTAAATGGGTCAGCAATCGCTCTAGCGTTGGTTTTGGCAGCCTTGCCAGCCTTCAGCAACGGTCCCCATCCGTCCGATCCACAGCCGGAGTTCTACTTCACGCGGCTGATGTATACCGACATTCGCGGTCGCGGCCCGCTCCCGGGCGAACCGCCGCCGACAGACTTTCAGCCAGGCCATGGACTGGGGGATGCTGCAGCACGATATTACGGCGCCTGGAGAACGGATACGTGGGATGCAGATCGCCAATACATGTGGGGCATCCAACGCTTGACGAACATCAAACTGCATATGGATCCGCACCCGCTGTCGATCATGGATCCCGATCTCTTCAAGTTTCCTTACGTCTATGCGGTTGAGGTCGGACAGATGGAACTGAGTGAGCGAGAAGCCAAGCGGATGCGGGAATACCTGCTGCGTGGCGGCTTCTGGCACTGTGACGACTTCTGGGGACTACGGCAATGGGATCAATTCGAACGGCAGGTTCGGAAAATCTTTCCAGAGCGCCAGATCGTGGACTTGCCGCTTTCTCACGAAGTCTTTCACACCTTGTTCGACATTGATCATGTCGAGCAGCCCCCGAACGATGGGAATGGCCGCAGGTACACGTATACGAACGGACAGTCTCCCACCTGGGAGCAGTCCGACGATACCGAGCCAAGGGTTCGCGCCGTTCTTGACGACAAAGGCCGGATCATGATTTTCATTACCTACAACCAGGACAATGGCGACGCGTGGGAATGGATGGACGACCCCGACTATCCGGCGAAGTTTACGACCTACGCCTACCGCATGGGCGTGAACTCCATCATTTACGGGATGACGCATTAGCCTCGACTGCGATATGAAACACTTCGACGGAACAGAGCATTAACATTGAGAGGTGCCCTATGAGCGTCTTTTTGACGGCGCGTGAAATCCAAGGGGTTCTCGTGCTTGATATCTCCGGACGTCTTACCGTTTCGGATCACAATCTGCGAAACACCGTTCTTCGGTTTCTCAAAGCCGGTAATCGTCAGTTTGTGCTGAGAATGAACGAGGTTTCCTACATTGACAGCTGCGGTTTGGGGGAGTTGGTCACCGTCTACACCTCGGTGAGGAATTTGGGCGGGACCGTGCGCCTTCTCACGCCGAGCGAAAAGGTCCGGAACCTCTTAAGCCTTACGAAACTCGACACGGTCTTCGACATCCTTGAGGATGCTGCCCCTTTCGTGGTGAAGGTCGTTTCGGCGGGGTCCAGAGCCTCCTAGTCAAGTGTTGGAGGGTTTCAAGGACTGCAAGGAGCGAATCAGGCTACCGATTTCTTTTCTTGTCTGCTGAAATATCCTCGCGGCGTCCGCCAGGCGGTTTTCCTTGGCCATCAATTCAAGTTTCCGCGCGCCTTCGAAAGGCAGTCCCTGGCTGAAGTTTCCAACCGATCCCTTCAAGGCGTGTGCCGCTTCTTGCAACTGGCCTGCATCTTGTTCTGCAATTGCCGATTCGATTCGGGACAGGAGTCCAGGAACGTCCGCTTCAAAAATCTGGACCAACTCACCCATGAGGTTCCGGTCGCCGTTTACGCCATCCAACAAGGCCGCGCCGTCGACTGCCGCAGGCGCAAAACCCGCGATCGCTCGATACAGTTCGTCAAAACGCAGCGGCTTGGAAACGTATCCGTCCATTCCCGCCGCGATCATTTTCTCGCGATCGCCCGCCATTGCGTGCGCCGTCATCGCAATGATCGGCACATGGTTCCCGGTACGTTCTTCGTCCTGCCGGATCATCGCCGTGGCCTCGAACCCTCCCATGACGGGCATTTGAATATCCATCAGGATGAGATCGAAGGAACCTTTTCGCAGTTCCTGCAGGGCCTCTTGTCCATTAGCCGCCAAAGTAACGGGATACTTTAGTTTTCCCAGTAACACGCGAACCAGTTTCTGGTTGACTGCGTTATCGTCTACGAGAAGGACGCGAAATGGAGAGGGCCTTGGACTGGCACGGGACAAACCTGGCGGGATTGGGGCGTCTGCCTTAGGGACGATGCCGAGGGGAAGGGTGAAAGAAAACGTGCTGCCGGCCCCAGGCTGGCTCTCTACGGAAATCCGGCCCCCCATCAAGCGCACGAGTTCGCTGCAAATGGCAAGCCCCAGCCCGGTACCCCCATACTTTCGTGTGGTGGAAGCGTCCGCTTGGGCGAATGCTTCGAAGATCACTTCCTGCTTCTCCCGCGGAATGCCGATTCCGGTGTCGCTGACTGAAAAGAAGAGTACGGTTTCGTCCTTCCCCACAGACTGTGGCCGCACCCGGACGGCAACTTCTCCCTGGCTGGTAAATTTGATCGCGTTGCCAACGAGATTGATCACGATCTGGCGCAGGCGATTCGGATCCCCTGTCAGGTAGTCGGGCGTGCCGGCTTGAACCTCGCAGGAAATCTCCACCACGGAAGGGATTGCCCCCCAGGAAACGACCTTCATTGCCTCGTCGAGAACCTCGCGAAGATGAAATTCGACCCGTTCGATGCGGACTTTTCGCGCCTCGATCTTCGAAAAGTCGAGAATGTCGTCGATCAGGAAAAGCAGGGCGTCGGCGGAGTGCTTCACGGTCATCAGGTAATCACGCTGCTCGTGAGTAAGAGTGGAATCGAGAACGAGTTCCGTCATTCCGATAATGCCATTCATCGGCGTACGGATTTCATGGCTCATGTTGGCCAGAAACTCGCTTTTGGCGCGAGTGGCCGATTCTGCCTGGAGCCGCGCGGCTTGAAGTTCATCTTCTGTCTGTTTGGCTGCGGTCATGTCGCGCGCAACCGCGTAGATCAGTTGTTTCTCGGGGTACGGCGTCGCCATCCACGATAGCCAGCGATACGAACCGTCGCGCGCGCGGTAGCGGTTGTCGAAACGAATGACGCTTCCGCCGCCGGAAAGGTTTTGGCCCTCTCTTATCGTTGCTTCCCGGTCGTCGGGATGCACGAAATCAAGCCACGGCCTCGACGTCAGTTCCTCTACGGTATACCCAAGAACGCGTCCCCATGCCGGATTCAGGAGCTTGAAGTAGCCATCGAAGCCCCCAACACAGAGCATATCGAGAGACAATTCGAATAGACGGCGAAACTCGTCGTGAGTTCCCGGCGGACGGGAACCGGTCTTCCCGGGTTTTCGAGCGGGTGGCATTCCTGCGAATATACGCGTGCGTTGACGGTTGCTCAAGAGCGGGCGTAGGATGAGTTTCATCGTGAGCCCTGCACAACCTGCGACGCGGCAATTGTTGGTTGTAGATGACGACCGTGGCCTTCGGCGGGTGCTGGTCACGCTGCTGGAGTCTGCCGGATTTTCAGTGGCCGAAGCAGCGGACGGCGTTGCCGCTCTCGCTCAGATTCAGGATCGCCGGTTCGACCTGATCCTTCTCGATCTCGGGCTGCCTCACATCAGCGGTTTGCAGATACTGAGTGAGATCCAAAAACTCGAATCGCCGCCGAAAGTGATTGTACTCACCGCAGACGACACGACGAGCTCCGTGCTGCAGGCACTCCGCGAACATGCCTATCAGTACGTTCTAAAGCCCACGCCGCCGAAGACGATTGTGGAATTGGTGGAACGCGTGTTCGTGGCGCCCGTTGGCCGGCCGATTGAAGTCGTTTCGGCGCGTCCCGACTGGCTCGAGCTGGTAGCGCCGTGCGACCTGGAAACGGTCGAGCGGATCCAGACATTCATCGAGACGCTGGATGCCGGTTTGCCGATGGACCTGCGCAACTCCATTGGACAGACATTTCGCGAACTGTTGCTCAACGCGGTCGAATGGGGCGGGCAGTTGGATTCGAACCGTACCGTGAGGATCGCGTGCCTTCGCACCAAACGCATGGTGCTCTACCGCATCGCCGACCCGGGGCCTGGTTTCTCACTTGAACAACTCGCGCACGCCGCCATCAGCAATGAACCCGACCAACCCTTTGGACACATGCGAGTCCGTGAGGAGAAAGGCATCCGGCCCGGTGGGTTTGGCCTGCTCATGGCTCGCACTCTCGTCGATGAATTGATCTACAACGAAGCACACAACGAAGTCGTGTTTGTGAAGTACCTGGATTGAGACGAATACGGCGGTAACGCATGCAGATCTTTCTCAGCCACTCGAATCTTGACGAAGTCATCGCGCAGGCCCTTGGCAGTCTTCTTGAGAATCTGTTCGGTGAACGGGTTGAAGTGAAGTACTCCTCGGATCAAGATGCTGGCGGAGGAATACCGCCCGGCGAAGCGTGGTTGCCCTGGATAACCCAGAGGATAACGGAGGCAGACAAGACCTTCGTGTTGTTGACGCCGAATTCCTTGAGCACACCATGGGTGTTGTGGGAGGCCGGAGCCGCCGCCGGTGTGGCCTTGGCAACAAACAAAACCGGCCACGTCGTGCCCATAAGGTTCGGGGTTGTGGATGACGACGTCCCGGGTCCCTTCAAGAGTGTTCAGGCGATTGCGGGGGACAGCGATGGCCTCGGAGGAATAACGCGAATGCTGCGAGCCATAAACCATGAGCTCAACCTTCTCTCCAAAACGGCGTTCGATTCCACCACCCGGGACCAGGTTCCGGTTTTCCTGACTTCCGTCCGCCAGGCTCTGATGGCTTCGGCCCCGATGGGAAACCTTCTGGGTAACATTCCGGAGGGTTTTTCGGCGGAGAAGCTTAGTGGAGTCTGGGCGACCTCCTATAAATTCCTGTCAAAACGCAAAACCGCCTATCATGCGGACCTTTCCAGAATCACGGCACAGTCCACGCGGCGGGTGACGATCAGCAATCGCGATGTCAGAGCTCGGACGAGCGGGCGTGACGCGCCATTCCAAAACGAGATCGATGCCGAGTTGGTGAATCGTCATCTGGTCGGGCAGTGGAGGAACCTGAGTGACACACGTTATTTCGGGATGATCCAGCTCGCGATCCACACAGGGGAAAACTCGATGGAGGGGTACTATACGGGCTTCGATAACGACGTCACGGTAACCTCGGGCTCCTGGAGATGGGTTCGCATCGACCCGAAGATCATTCTGACGGATGTCTCAGCGGTCAAATTGGCGGAGCCCAGGCAGATCTTTGATCTGCTTGGAAAACGTATGAGTGCAGGTGGAGTTTTGCAGTTATCCGAAATCGTGGAGGGTGCATAGTGCTCACCAGGTTGCAGGTCCACCAGGTTCTTGAAGTCTACTTCCGCGCGTGGGTCGAGCAGAATCCAGAGCTGATCGTGACGATCTTCACCGACACCGCCACGTACCATGAGCGAGCGTTCGAGGAACCGATCCGAAATCGCGATGGGATTCGCAAATACTGGCAGGAGAAAGTCGTCGAATCGCAGCAAAACATAGAAGTCCACCTCCAGAGCCTGTACCTCGACGGGAATACTGCCGTCGCGGAATGGGAGGCTTGTTTCGATGACCTGGTCGAAGGAACACGCAAGCGTATGCGGGAAGTCGCTATTCTGGAATTTGAGGACCTTCGAATCGCAAGCCTGCGCGAGTACTGGGCGTCAGAGACGATTACGGATCTGGCGTCTCCGCCGGCCCGCCAGTAACGCCCTGTCTCCATTTGAGAATTCGGGGTTCGAGTAGCGCGGCCCCGAATTCAAGGTATACTCGCGCGCAAACCACGCTTGGAAGAGGAGGCTCTATGCGCGTCAAGATTACGTTCATCATGCTGTTGTTGATTGCGATGGCAGTGCCCGCATTCGCTCAGCTTTCGCCGACGGAGACGTGGGCGGCTCAGGCTGCCGCCCAGTACACCATGAACGCCAACGTCACCTATCGGACGGCAAGCAATCAACAACTCAAGATGGATGTTTATTACCGGCGTGGTGTCACGACTCCGCAACCGACACTGGTCTACATCCATGGCGGCTTCTGGGTTGCAGGAGCAAAAGAGACCGCGATCATGGGGCTGCTGCCATGGATGGAGATGGGATGGAATGTCATTAACGTGGAGTATCGGCTCGGCGTCGCTACGGATGCTTCAACGCTTGCGCCGGCAGCCGTGGATGATTGCTTCTGCGCCCTCCGTTTTGTTGCCGCTCTTCCTGCGAACTACAACATCGACAAGAATCGCATCGTGGTCACCGGTGAATCCGCCGGCGGACATCTGGCGCTGGCGCTGGGAATCATTCCGGAAAGCGCCGGCCTCGGTAAGGAGTGCGCCGGCGCGGCGGCTCCGCCCGCCGCTGGCGGCCGGGGTGGTGGCGCGGCCGCGGCGCCCGCTCCTGTCACGCTCCCTCCACTGCCGAAAATTGCCGCCGTCATCAATTGGTTCGGAATCACGGATGTTCCGGATGTCATCGAAGGTACGAACCGTCAGGCTGCCGCGGCGCGATGGTTCGACGATTTGAAGCTGCCGAATAGCATGGAGATTGCGAAGAAGGTGTCTCCGCTGACTTACGTTCGCGCCGGATTGCCTCCGATTCTTACCGTCCACGGCGATGCCGATCGCACGGTGCCCTATCCGGAAGCGGTGCGGTTACACGAAGCGCTGGCGAAGGTGAACGTGCCGAATCAATTGCTGACGATTCCAGGCGGCGGACATGGGAACTTCACGGCCGAGCAGCGTGTCACGGCCTATGCGACGATTAAAGGGTTTCTCGCGAAAAACGGCCTGGGACCGAAATAGTTGCCTTGTCACCGCGCCTGAGAGACACCCACGCGCTCGTCTGAGGCGATCCGGCCGTCCCGGATACTGATGATGCGATGGGCATATCCTGCGACATCCCGGTCGTGGGTGACAAGGATGATGGTATTGCCTTCGGAATGGAGCCGTTCAAAGAGGCGCAGGATCTCTTCCCCTGTGGCCGAGTCGAGATTCCCGGTGGGCTCGTCGGCAAGAATGATAGAAGGTGTATTCACCAGGGCGCGCGCAATCGCGACGCGTTGTCGCTGACCACCGGAAAGTTCATTTGGTTTGTGGTGCATACGGTCGGTCAGTTCAACCATTTCCAGAGCTCTTTTGGCCCGCTCCGTACGCTCCTTTGCGGAAACGCCGCTGTAAATAAGCGGAAGTTCCACATTGTGCAGGGCGGTGGCTCTGGCCAGCAGGTTGAAGGTCTGGAAAACAAACCCAATTTCCTTGTTTCGAATGTGGGCGAGCATGTCGTCCTTCATTTCGCTGACGAGTTGTCCGTTCAGCCAATACTGACCTTTCGTCGGCGTGTCCAGGCAGCCGATCAGGTTCATGAGGGTGGACTTTCCCGAACCGGAAGGGCCCATGATCGCAACGTATTCGTTACGGCGGATCTCAAACGTAACGCCGTGGAGCGCATGCACTTCCGTGCCGCCCATGACGTAGGTCTTCCAGAGATCCTCGGTCCGGATCAACGCGTCGTCAGGCTGCATCACTTCTTCTTTTCCGCTTGCTCAACTTTGACTTTCTTATTGTCCTCGAGACCCCTCAGCGCCTGGTAGGGGCCGGTCACGATCTTCTCATTTTCCGAGAGACCTTCGAGGATTTCCATATCCGTGGTTCCCGTAATGCCGGTCTTGACGGGCTTGAAAAGCACGGTGTCGTTCTTCAGTACGTACACACCTTCCTTTTCGATCTTTTTCCTCTTTAGTGGATCGTTGGGATCGTCGAACTCACGAACCGTCAAGGCCTGAATCGGAATCGTCAGTACTTTCGAAGTGCGCGCCGTGATGATAGTCACCGTGCACGAGAGGCCGGGGCGCAGCGTATCGGGCGGTTCGTCGAGCGTTATGACCACCTTGAAATCTTTGGCTTCCTGCGTGCCGCCTTGATTGCTCGTTGTACCGCCGGACCGAGTCAACGCGCTGTTTCCGACTTCCGATACGTGCCCCTTGAGCTTCTTGTCGCCGAGGGCGTCGACTTTGATTTCGGCTTCCTGGCCGAGCCGGACATTAACGATGTCCGCTTCGTCCACCTTGACTTCGGCCGTGATGACGGACATATCGGCGATCGTCATCAGTGTCGTTCCAGGCGAATTCTGTATGCCGACAATCGCAATTTCGCCTTCGTTGACGGGAAGATAGGTGATCATGCCGTCCAGAGGCGAGGTGATGATGGTTTTGGAGAGCTGGTCCTTGGCTCGGATCACCTGGGTGCGCTGTTGTGCCAAGCGCATCGACGCACTTTCCCGCTGGTTCAGGGTCTGGGCGGCCTGGGCTTCCGCCTGATCGAGCCGGGCTTTTGCTGCCGTGACTGCGGTCGAGGCAACGTCATAGTCGCTCTTGGTACTGTCGTATTGTTCCCGGGCAATGAGTCCTTTCTTGTTCATCGACTCCGCGCGATCGAGATTCAGCTTTGCCCGGCTCTGTTCGGCCTGGACTCGCGTAATGTCTGCTTTCGCAGAAGCAATTGCGGCCTCGTTGGACTTAATCTGTGACGTCATGCCCGCCAGCTCTGTTTCCGCTGCCGACAGTGTTGCCTGGGCAGACTCGACGTCGGCCTCAGTCTGGATGGACTCCAGGCTGATCAGCAGGTCTCCGGTGCGAACGTGCGCGCCTTCCTTCACGGGCATGTGAACGATGCGGCCCATGGTGTTCGAGCTGATGTTAACGGATTTCTTCGGCTTGATTTCGCCGTTTGCGGCAACAGACTGCGCAAGATCCTGTCGGACTACCTCGCCGGCCTGCACTACCACGATATCCTTGGTGTGGTAATAGTTGTATCCGTAGTACCCGCCCGTGCCGGCACCACCGGCCAGCAGGACGCCCAGTATCAGTTTCTTCGTTAGTGTCATCGTGTTTCAATACGGACGAAGGGGTTAGTTATTACGTTTGATTGATGGCTGCGCCCTATCGTTTAGGGTTTCACGCTACCACGCTCACGCTTCGCGCGGACTGGCATTACTTGACGGTTTCACCCTGTCGGGCTCCCATTCGCTCCGCTCATGACCAGCCGCTCATTTCCTACCTATATTGCCAAAATCTTTAGTCCACGTCGCTACTTACGAGCGGGCAGGCCGATTTGTTCCGGGGGTTGGACACATAATCATAAGACCGTTCACAGGAGGTTTCGAACGATTCTCATGCGAGTAAGATATAACGAAAAGGCGAGGGAGCTCGTAACTTCACTAGCACCGTCGACCTTCACAGCGCGTTGACAGATCCAGGTGCTACCTGTAGTGTTTCGTCTTTTCCCCCATGAGCGGCTGCGCATGAGCGGAGCGATAGCCCGAGACGTGGAGTGACGGGCGCAGCCATCAAGAATAAGGAGCAATTTCATGACCGACGCGAACAGACTAAGAGTGGGTTTTATCGGTTTGGGCCGGATGGGCCAGGCCATGGCGAACAGGATTCTGGGGGCCGGGCACGACCTCGTTGTTTTTAATCGCAGCGCCGACAAAGCGACTGAGCTTGTGAAAGGCGGTGCCATCCTGGCGTCGTCTGTGAAGGAGGCATGTGATGGGCGAGAGATCGTCATCACAATGGTGAGCGACGACGCGGCTCTCCGCGAGGTCGCTTTAGGGGCCGGAGGCATTCGGGAATCCCTGGCGCCCGGAGATATCCATCTGGCCATGGGAACCCATGCTGTGGGAGAAATACAAAAACTCGCTGCGGCCCACGCGGAGGCGAAGCAGATTCTGGTTGCGGCGCCGGTCCTCGGACGTCCGGACATGGCAGCGACGGGACAGGTTTCCATCGTTGCGGCAGGCGTGACGCAGGCCGTCCAGAAGTGCGATCCATTGTTTCAGGTGATGGCCCGACGCACTTTCCAGTGCGGCGACAAGCCGGAGCACGCCTCCATCACGAAGCTCGCGAATAACTTCATGCTGGGTTGCGCCATTGGCGCCATGTCTGAAGGTTTCTCGCTAGTCCGGAAATACGGTGTCGTACCTCAAGTCTTTTACGAAGTCATGACCGAAGGCCTGTTCGCTGCGGGAGCCTACAAGGTCTACGGAAAGATCATGGTAGACGAAGACTACGACAGAGTCGGCTTCACGACGTTGCTCGGACTCAAGGACTTTGGCCTCATCATGGCCGCTGCCGAGGCCGCCAGGGTGCCCTTGCCCAGCGGGAATGCTTTCCGCGACCGCTTGCTTTCAGCAATCGCGCATGGCAATGGAACAAAGGACTGGGCCGTTGCGGGCCGCGAACAGGCCCGCGCCAGCGGGCTCGAGTAAGGAGATCGATCATGAGAGTTGGTTTTATCGGCCTCGGCCGGATGGGCAAAGGCATGGCTCACCGCATTCTGAGCGGCGGGCATGATCTGGCCGTCTACGATGTCTTTCCTCAGGCGACAGTCGAGTTCGCCAAAGGCGGCGCGCATATCGCCTCCTCCGTGAAAGATCTCTGCAAGGATCGTGAAGTCGTCATCACGATGCTGGCAGAAGACTCTGCGGTAAACGAAGTCGCGCTGGGGCCCGGGGGACTGTGCGCGTCTCTTCCGGAAGGTGCGATTCATATGGCATCCGGCACCTATGGAATAGCATCGATTCGGGCTTTGGAAGCTGCACACTCGAAGGCGAAGCAGGTGTTGATCGCAGTGCCCGTGCTCGGACGACCCGATCTCGCCGCCTCCGGGCAACTCGGGTTGGTTCCCGCCGGACCGGAGGAAGCTCTTAAACGTTGTGAACCCCTGTTTAAAATTCTCAGCAAGCGGATATTTCCGGCGGGGAATAAACCGGAGGCAGCAAGCGCCATTAAGCTGGCCAACAATGCCGTCCTGGGTTGCGCTATTACCGCGATGGGCGAAGGTTTCTCGCTGGTACGGAAGCATGGAGTCGAAGCAAAGATTCTCTATGAGGTTCTGACCGAAGGATTGTTTGCAGGTGCTCCCGCTTACGTGGGCTACGGCAAGACGATGGTGGACGAGAGTTACGACAAAGTCGGTTCGCCCATCACGATCGGCATGAAGGATGCGGCGCTGATTGCCAATGCGGCGCTGCTTGCGCGCGTGCCGATGCCCAGTCACGACGTCTATATCGAGCGGCTTCTGGGCGCTATTGCGCACGGCGACGGCGACCTGGACCAGGCTGCACTGGCTCGCGAACAGAGCCGCGCCAGCGGTCTGGAGTAGATCGGATGACCGTCCCGCTTCTCGAGATGCGTGGCATCTCGAAGGCGTTCCCGGGCGTTCAGGCATTGAAGGATGTGTCGCTGACTGTTTACGGCGGCGAGGTCCATATGCTTGTCGGCCAGAACGGAGCCGGAAAGTCCACCCTGATCAAAATTCTTTGCGGGGCTCACGAACCTGACCAGGGAGAATTCCTGCTGGACGGGAAACCCGTCCAGATCGCGTCCACCCGGGATGCGCGGCGTTTAGGCGTGGCGGTCATCTTTCAGGAATTCTCTCTCGTTCCCTACCTCGATATCGCGCAGAACATTTTCCTGGGCCGCGAATTCCGTGGCCCCTTTCCTGGAACGATCGATCAATCGCGCATGCATACCGAAGCGCGGCGGATTTTGGATACGCTGGGCATGGAAATCGATACGCGATTGAAAGTGCATCGGCTCGGTGTCGCGCAACAACAGATGGTGGAGATCGCGAAGGCGCTTTCGCAGAGGCCGCGCGTTCTCGTCATGGACGAGCCCACGGCGGCGATTTCGGATCGCGAGATTGAACGGCTTTTCGAGATTATTCGAAAGCTCAAGCAGGATGGAATCGCCATTATCTATATCTCGCATCGGATGCAGGAGGTATTTGACATCGGCGATCGAATTACAGTCTTGCGAGACGGAGCCAACGTGGCCGCGCTTCGGCCGCCGGAAACCAGTATGGAGGAACTCGTTCGACTGATGGTGGGAAGGGAAGTCCATACAACCTACCGAACGCGGTTCTGCGGCAACCCTGGCGAAATCATGCTGGAAGTACGAGGGCTTCACGCGAAGAACGGCGTCCGAAACGTGGATCTTGCACTCCGCGCCGGCGAGATCGTGGGCCTTGCCGGACTCGTCGGCTCCGGACGTACCGAACTGGTGCGCGCGATATTCGGCGCCGATTCGATGGCGCGGGGCGAAGTGCGTTTGAAGGGAAGTCTTCTGAAGGGGAGCCCTGTGTCGTCGGTTCAACATGGTGTTGGATTCGTGCCGGAGAACCGCAAGGCGGAAGGCCTGGCGTTGATTCGATCCGTTCAGGATAATCTGCTGGTTGCCGGACTGAGGAAACTGTTTCCAGATCGCGTGTATCGGTTCGCTCGCGCGGGCAGGGATGCCGAGAAGCTGATCCAACGGTTGCGTATCGCGACGCCGTCACCACGCCGCCTGACCCGCTTCCTGAGTGGCGGGAATCAACAGAAGGTCGTGATCGGGAAATGGCTGAGTGCGGGATCGCAGGTCTTCATCTTCGATGAACCGACGCGCGGAATTGATGTCGGTTCGAAGGCTGAAATCTATCAACTGATGGAAACGCTGGTGGAGCTGGGCGCTGCGGTGTTGGTCATCAGCTCCGAGTTGCCGGAGCTTGTGGCGGTTTGCGACCGTGCCTATGTTATGCGGGACAAGACGATTGTCGGAGAGCTTTCGAAGCGCGAACTTACTGAAGAGAATATTCTTCGAATGGCCATGCAGCATGACCCCTCCTCTTGAGGAGGGGTGGCTGCGCGAAGCGCAGACGGGGTGGTCAGGGATCGAATCAAGTTTCGGCAGGACTGACCACCCCGGCCTTCGGCCACCCCTCCTCAAGAGGAGGGGACATGGCTCCGCTTCGCTGTTCACATCCCGTAGGCAATTTGTCGCATCATAGAGCAACCCTATGAACCCAACCCAGGAATACAACAAACGTTTGACTGAGCGGCGCGCACTTCGCGACACCTGCTGGCGTCGAATGAATCTCGTCGGTTGGGTGCGCCTGTCTCTCGGCATCGCCTTTCTCGTCATGCTATGGCTTGTTTTCGCGGTTCACGCCATTCCGGTTTGGTTTCCCTTTTTTCCGGCCGCTCTCTTTGTCGGACTCGTCGTCTATCACGATCTCCTCCGCCGCGCGTGGGATCGGGCAAAACGGGCCGTGGGTTTCTACGAAAGAGGTCTGGATCGCCTTGAAGATCGATGGCAGGGGAAGGGCAACCCCGGAACCGAGTACAGCAAGGACGGACATCTCTACGCCGCCGATCTCGACATCCTCGGAGAAGCCTCCCTGTTTGAACTGCTCTGTACAACCCGAACGAGTTCTGGAGAGCGGACGCTCGCCCGATGGCTTTGCGAGCCTGCGTCTCGGGCCGAAATCCTGAAACGGCAGGAGGCCGTTGAGGAACTGCGCAGCCACATTGATCTTCGGGAGGATCTGGCGTTGGTCGGGCGGGAACTCCGGGCAGGAGTGAATGCGGAGTTCATGTCCTCATGGGCGAGCCAGCCCTCGCGCCTCCAGTCTCGCGCCGTGCGCATCATCGCACCTGTTCTTGTAGTCGCATTCGTTGTGGTTTTGTTCTCCACCGGATTCTCTGTGCCCCTGCTCTACATGGCAGGCATCGAGTTGGCGTTTGTACTGATCTATCGAAACCGCGTCAGGGAAGTCGTAGGCGCGATCAATGAGCCCCTTCTTGATGAACCTGCCAGGGAACTGGGAATCCTTGGTTCCGCGCTCCGCCTGATCGAGAAGGAAGACTACAAATCGGAACGGCTTCGGCAGCTGCAAGCCAACTTTGCGCACGGGGAGAAACGGCCCTCTCAGGACATTGCCCAGTTTGTGAAGCTCGTCAACGGTCTCAACCAACGCCGGAACGAATTCTTCTACTTTGTCTTTTTGCCTTTGATGTGGGCCACGCAGTACGCCTTTGCCATCGAGGCGTGGCGCCGTCGTTGTGGCCCGGAGATCGGGGCGTGGTTGCAGAACTTCGGAGAGTTCGAAGCCTTGTGTGCTCTCGCCGGGTACGCCTACGAGCATCCGGACGATCCTTTCCCCGAAGTTGTCGAAGGCGAGACGGTGCTCGAAGGGGACGACGTGCGTCATCCTCTGATCGCTCCTTCCGCCTGTGTGCCCAATTCCATTCAGCTCGGTGGGGAACTTCAGCTTCTGCTGGTCAGCGGCTCGAACATGTCGGGGAAGAGCACGCTGTTGAGAACGGTGGGAATCAACGCAGTGCTGGCACAGGCCGGGGGCCCTGTTCGAGCGAAGCGAATGAAACTATGCGTACTTGCCATCGGAGCAACCTTGCGTGTTCAGGACTCGCTGCAGGCCGGCGTCTCGCGATTCTATGCAGAAATCCAGCGGTTGCATGACACCATGGAACTAACTTCCGGCAAGCTTCCCGTTCTATTCCTGCTGGATGAAATCCTGCACGGCACAAATTCTCACGACCGGGCGATTGGAGCTGAAGCCATCATCCGCGGCCTCATTGAACGTGGAGCCATCGGTCTGGTGACAACTCATGATCTGGCATTGGCGCGCGTCGTGGATGCCCTGGCGCCCCGGGCGAAGAATGTTCATTTCGAGGACCATCTCGAAAATGGCCGGATGACGTTCGACTACGTTCTGCATCCGGGCGTTGTCGAAAAGAGTAATGCGCTGGAGTTGATGCGCGCAGTGGGGCTGAAGGTGTGAGTCACGCGGCGCGGCGGGCATCCCCTCCTCTTGAGGAGGGGTGGCCGAAGGCCGGGGTGGTCAGGGTTTGACGAGGACCCTAGCTTGCCTGACCACCCCGGCTCACTTCGTTCGCCACCCCTCCTCAAGAGGAGGGGATACCCGCTCGAATGTGTTATCTACCGGTGCACTCCCGGAGCTTCGTGGCCTGTATGAACCACATACTCATCATAGGATCCCGGATAGACATGCGGCTGCGTCTCTTTTCCCGACTCGCCGCCAAGCTCCAGCACGCGATTGCTCAGGCCCCTTAGAAAGTTCCTGTCGTGCGAGACGAACAACATCGTTCCTTCGAAATCTCGCAGCGCTTCGATAAGCATTTCCTTGGTCGCAAGGTCCAGGTGATTCGTGGGTTCGTCGAGCACCAGAAAATTCGGCGGATACATCAACATGCGGGCCATCACCAGCCGCGTCTTTTCGCCTCCCGACAGCGCCCGGATCTTTTTATCGATATCCTGTCCGGAAAACTGAAACGCTCCCGCCAGGCTTCGCAGCGCGCCAATGGACTCCTGTGGGAAATCTCTGTGGAGCTGCTCCTCGATTGTGAAATCGGGATCGAGCAGATCCAATGCCTGTTGCGCGAAGTATCCCATTTTGAGACTGGCGCCCAGGCGGACAGAACCGGAGTCGGGCTCCACGGCGCCCGCCACGATCTTGAGCAGCGTCGATTTTCCGGCGCCGTTCTTTCCCATCACGCACCAACGTTCTCCGCGCCGGATATTCAGGTTCAAACCGTCGTAGATAACCCGCTTCTCGTAGGCTTTGCTGACCTTCTCCATCACGACGACCTGGTCGCCCGACCGCGGCGGCTGCCGGAAGTCGAATCTCACGACAGCGCGCTTTCGCGGCAGTTCAATCTTTTCGATCTTGTCAAGCGCTTTCACCCGGCTTTGCACCTGCGCCGCCTTCGCCGCATGCGCGGCAAACCTGTCGATGAAACGTTGTTCCTTGGCGAGCATGGCCTGCTGCCGGGCGTATGCCGCTTCACGATTTGCCTCGCGAATGCTGCGCTCGCGCTCATAGAAATCATAGTTGCCCGAGTACACCGTGATCTCTCCGCCATCGATTTCGGCGACCTTGGTCACGATGCGATTCATGAACTCGCGGTCGTGCGATGTCATCAGCAAGGCGCCGGGCAGGGACTTGAGAAAACTTTCAAGCCAGACGATGGACTCAATGTCGAGATGGTTGGTCGGTTCATCCATCAACAGCACGTCGGGCCTTCCCAGGAGAACCCGTGCCATGGCGACCCGCATTTTCCAACCGCCGGAGAGAGCACCGGCATCGTTGTCGATCCGGTCGTCCTCGAAGCCGAGTCCATGCAGAACTTCGCGGGCCTGGCTTTCGAGCGCGTAACCGCCGAGATGATCGTATTCCTCCTGCACCTCACCATACCGCGCGAGGATCGCGTCCATCCCATCGGCTTCCTCGTCGGCCATCGCGTGTTGCAGAGACTCCAGTTCATGATGGAGATCGCCGACGCGTCCGCTGCCGGCAATAGCCTCATCGAGAACGGAGCGCCCCGACATCTCCTCGACGTCCTGGCGGAAGTAGCCGATGGTGAGGCGTTTGGGCACCGACACCTCGCCCTCATCCGGACGCTCTTCGCCCACAATCATCCGAAAAAGAGTGGTTTTGCCGGAACCGTTGGGCCCGACAAGCCCAACCTTCTCGCCGGGATTGAGTTGGAACGTCGCGTCCACGAAGAGAACCTGGCGGCCGTACTGCTTGCTGATGCGGGAAAACGAGATCATACGAACGAACTAGCGTAACACGGGAAGGCAGCTGCCTCGCCCATGGCATGGCCTTGCGGAAATCGCTTGCGACCGAGGGAGAGTCAGTTGCTGGTCACTTGGCCGCGAAGTTTCTTAGCAAATTCAAAAGCGCCGATATCGCACGCGAAATTTTGCGGGCGAGCGATTCCGCGCTGGTCCATGGCGATGGGATTGGCCGGATCGCCGCAACCGTTGGCTCCGTTCGGAATGGCATCGATGGCCACGCTACCCGCCCCCAGGGCGATCGTTTGGGTGGGGCCGCCGTTCGAACCCAATGTGCCGAGCCTCAAGCTGGCAGGGAGAACGGTGTGCGAACCGCCGGCCGGGGCGAAAGAGCACGTCGCGTCATCGGACAGGTTATAGCCGCCGTCGTTGATCGGGCCCGAACACGCTCCGCCTGAACTCCCACTTCCTGCGAGAATGGTGTTTTTGATCGTTACCGTTCCGCCTCCCGTTCCGACGTTGTAAATGCCGCCGCCGGAGACGCCGCTGGCGGAATTGCCGGAGAACGTGCTGTTGACGACCGTCAGGAGTCCGGCGTTTCTGTTAAAGATGCCGCCTCCGTCGCCAGAATTGGCGGAGAAGGTGCTGTTGGTTACGGTTACTGTTCCACCGTTAAAAATGGCGCCGCCTCCGCAGCCTGGCACGCAAGTGGAGGAATTGCCGGAGAACGTGCTGTTGGCTACCGTCAGCGTGCCGAGGTTGGAAATGGCGCCGCCTCCGCAGACTCCGCAACTGGCGGAATTGCCGGAGAATGTGCTGTTGGTTACCGTTGCCGTTCCGAGGTTGAAAATGGCACCCCCTCCGCTGACTCCGCCGAGTGGGCAGGCGCAACTGTCGGAATTGCCGGAGAACCTGCTGTTGGTTACCGTCAGCGTGCCGTAGTTAAGAATGGCGCCGCCGCGTTGCTGTCCTGCGGAGCCGTTCGCATTTACGAGGGGCATGTTAATCAGGCTCAGGCTCAAGTTGACGTCGTAGACCGTGAAAACCTGCACCGCATTGTTCCCGCTGAGGGTAACGCTCTGACCGGTCCCATCAATCGAGGTGTCGGACGTGATGGTGATCGTGGTGGTCAACGTGATTGTCGTCGGCGTCGGGCAATTAAATTTCACGACTCCACCGTAAACCACCGCCGCGCTCAGCGCCGCGGCGCTGCAGGATTGCGAAGTCCCGCTGCCGACGACGCTCCTCGCGACTTCAACGGCACCGATGTCGCAGTTCGAGTTCTGCGGGCGAGCGATCCCGCGCTGGTCGGTAGTGATGGAAGTGCCGCAGCCGTTCGTTCCATTCGGAATGGCATCGGTGGCCACGCTGCCCACTCCCAGGGCAATAGTTTGTGTGGGGCCGCCGTTCGAGCGCAATGTGCCGAGCATCAAGGTCGCTGGGAGGACGGTGTGCGAAGTGCTGCCCGCAGCGAAAGAGCATGTCGCATCGTCGGACCGGTTATAGCCGCCGTCGGTGATCGGGCCGGCACATGCCCCGCCGGAACCACCACTTCCTGCGAGGATGGTGTTTTTCATTGTTGCCGTGGCGGTTGAATTGACCACGTTAGCAGGATTCTCGCTGAAAATACCACCGCCATTGGCACCATTGGCGGAATTGCCGGAGAAGGTGCTGTTGGTTACCGTCAGAGTCCCAAAGTTGGCGATGCCGCCGCCGACAGCCGCGGAATTGCCGGAGAACGTACTGTTGGTTACCGTGAGTGTTCCGGTGTTGAAAATGCCGCCGCCGGTGGTGCCGCTGGCGGAATTGCCGGAGAACGTGCTGTTGGTTACCGTGAGCGTCCCAAGGTTGGCAATGCCGCCGCCGGAGGAGCTGACGGTTCTCCCATTGGCGATGGTCAGGTTGTTGAGGCTCAGACTGACGCCTCCATTGACCAGGAAAACACGTACTGCGCTGTTCCCACTGATGACAATGCTCTGGCCAATTCCGTCCAGGAAGGTATTCGTGGAAATCGTAATGGTGCTTTCCACAGGAATTGTCGTCGAAACCCCGCAATTGAAAACGACAAGCCCGCCTACAGCTAGCGCGGCCTGCAGCGCCGCCGAGGTGCAGGATGCGCTGTCTCCGGAACCAACGATAACAGCCTCATAGGCGCCGATGTCACAGTTGCCGTTCTGCAGGCGACCGATCCCCCGCTGGTCGGTGATGGTGGGATCGCCGCAGTCGCTGGCTCCGCTTGGAATAGCATCGATGGCCACGCTGCCCACCCCCAGCGCGATGGTTTGCGTGGGGCCGCCGTTCGAGGCCAATGTGCCGAGTTTCAAACTGGCGGCAAGGACAGTGTGCGAAGTGCTGCCCACAGCGAAAGAGCATGTCGCATCGTCGGACAGGTTATAGCCGCCGTCGGTGATGGTGCCCGAACACTCTCCGCCTGAGCCCGCACTTGCTTCGAGGATGGTGTTTTTGATCGTTACCGTGCCGCCTGAATTGAAGATGCCGCCGCCAGTGATGGCAGTATTGCCGACGAAGGTGCTGTTGGTTATCGTGGTCGACCCGCTGTTGAGAATACCTCCGCCGCTGGCGCTGGCGGAATTCCCCGCGAAGGTGCTGTTGACGACCGTCAGGAATCCGCTGGGTTCGTTGAAAATGCCGCCGGCGTAACCGCTGGCAGAATTGCCGGAGAACGTGCTGTTGGTTACGGTTACCGTTCCAAAGTTGACAATAGCGCCGCCTGCGCAGATGAGGCAACTGGCGGAATTGCCGGAGAACGTGCTGTTGGTTACCGTCAGCGTACCATTGTTGACAATGCCGCCGCCGAAACTGCCGGCGTTAGAGCCGTTAGGGGACTTTCCATTTGCGATGGTCAGGTTATTCAGGCCCAGGCTGATCGCTCCGTCGTCGACCATGAAAACCCGCACTGCATTGTTCCCGCTGATGGTGATGCTCTGGTTGATTCCGTCAATGAAGGTGCTGGCGGGGACGGTGATCGTGCTGGTCAGGGTAATTGTGGTTGGTGACGGGCAATTGAATTTGACCACTCCGCCGTATGGAACCACCGCCGCGGTCAGCGCCGTCGCGCTGCAGGATGCTGAAGTTCCGTTGCCGACGACGGCATAACCCATTTCAACTGCGCCGATGTCGCATTTCGGGCCCTGCGGGCGAGCCTGGCCCCGCTGGTCGGTAGTAATGGAACTGCCGCAGCCGTTGGTGCCGCTCGGAATGGCATCTATAGCCACGCTGCCCACCCCCGGTGCGACGGTTTGCGTGGGGCCGCCGTTCGAACCCAACGTGCCCAGTTTCAAACTGGCGGCGGAAACGGTGTGTGAAGTGCCTGCCGCAGCGAAAGAGCACGTCGCGTCATCCGAAAGGTTATAGCCGCCATCGCTGATGATGCCGGCACATTCTCCGCCGCCCGTGCTTCCGGCGAGGATCGTGTTTATCAGCGATAGCCCCTGACCGTTAGCAATGCCGCCGCCCGTGTTGGCAGAATTACCGTAGAAGGTACTGTTGGTTATCGTGGCTGGCCCGCCGTTGAGAATGCCTCCGCCTGCGCCGCCGCTGGCGGAGTTTCCAGAGAAAGTGGTGTTGGTTACAGTCAGGAATCCGCCGTTGAAAATGCCGCCTCCGCCTCCGCCGTTGGTGGCGGCATTGCCGGAGAACGTGCTGTTGGTGACCGTTAGGAACCCGCCGTTATTAATGACACCGCCGCCGTGGAAGAAGCTTTTCCCATTGGCGATGGTCAGGTTATTCAGGCTCAGACTGACGCCTGTATCGACCACGAATACCTGAACGGCGTTGTTCCCACTGATGGTGACACTGTGGCCTGTCGCGTCAATAGTGGTGCTGGAGGAGATGGTGACGGTGCTGGATAAGGTGATGGTTCCGTTGCACGAAAACGTGACTGGGCCTCCGCCAAAGAGTCTCGCCGCCAATTCGGTTGCGTTGCAATTGGCGACAACGCCTCCGGCCCATGCCTGCGCCGTCGACAGCAAGGCAACGATCACGATGGCCAAAGTCTTCGCCGCCCACCCGGGAAACTCCTTGTTCCGCCAGGAGGCCAGTTGTCTCACGAAGTGGCTCACACACTTGTTCTGCATTGTGATTCCTTCACATTTTCGGACATCAAATTTGCATCCGTCAGCCACGCTGCGCGGCTGCAGTCACGGATGTCTCACGGACCAGATACAAAACAAAACCGGGGTTTTTGACTCAGCGTCGGCAGAGGTTGCCACCGGGAATTGCCAGTCGGAAGCGGAGTTCTGCAAGCGAAAAATCGCCTAGACTCTACCGGAATTTGCGGATTCCTGCAGGCAATTTCTGCTGGACGGACGGTCTCGCTAACGAGCCAGTTCTCCGTTCGGAATCGAGCCGTTGTGGCCAGGAGACCTGGAATACACTGAACGCAGAGAGGGTCAGACACGAAAGGAGAGACCTCCATGACATCCGCACCGGTGCACCGTCTCTCAGAATGATTCCGGACGCAGAGAGTTTAACCTGATGGTCGCCTTCACTACCGAAAGTCATTAGGCCTTGGTTCTACACGGAACCCCAATTGCAATGTGATTGGCATGCCTGCCGTTCAGTGGGACTAGCTATTCCTGCGAGGAACAATTGTCTACCTGCTGATCTTTACATTGATGCGAGTTTTGCGGCGGGAACCGGGTTCAGATCGCTCGCGTCAGGGAGTAGCCATGGGGAGAGCGATCTAAGCGGGCGATACCGCCGATTAACGAATTTGCTCGCCTCTTCCCGCGCCTCAAAGTGGGCGAAAACAAGGGAGAGGGCCCATTAAGCCCAGGCAATTACGAGACACAACACTCAACCCAAGCCCAACTTGCGTTTGGACCCGTCACCGTTGGCAATCACAACCGTCTGGCGTAACCCGGCGCGGCCATATAGAATGGCCGCCGTTCGCACCCAACAAACTTTCAGAGGAGGCTCATGGAATCGACGTTGCATCCGTCGGAAGCGACGACCCCGGCCATTCTGACGACTTTGAGTTCGACGGTCGGCCTGGCGCTGGGTCCCAGCGTGATCGCCGTGCTTACAATCAGTTCCTACATTCTGCCGATCCAGCAGGAGTTTGGATGGTCGCGTGTGCAGGTATCGCTGGCGTTTACGATCGTGGCCTACATGATTGTGCTCGTGTCTCCACTGCAAGGCCTTCTGGCCGACCGCTTCGGTCCTCGGCGCGTCGTACTGACGTCGATTCCGTTGTTCGCCGTAAGCCTTGCGGCGCTGTACTTCACGCCAAAGAACCTTCTCGTGTACTACGTGCTTTGGGCCCTCGTACCAGTTGCCGCAATCGGGTTGTGGCCGCTGGGGTATTTGCAGGTGGTGAGCCGTTGGTTCGATCGCAAGCTCGGGCTGGCGCTCGGCGTCGCGAATGCCGGAATCGGTCTCGGCAGTATGCTCGTCCCGGCGATCGTTGGCCCGATTATCCTTCAGTACAGTTGGCGGCACGCGGTCCTTGCGCTGGCAGTACTGGTCCTGGGTGTCAGCTGGCCGGTCGTGTTCTTTTGCCTTCGCGAACCTACACTTGCTGAAGCGGCAGAAAGGTTGCGCGGGGCAAAAAAGACATTCGGTTTGTCTCTTCAGGAAGCACGGCGAGAACCAACTTTCTGGGTGCTGAATATTGCCTTTTTCATGCTCGGCCTGACAGCGACGAGTCTCGTGAGTCAACAGGTTCCACTACTGCGAGAGGCGGGCTGGACGCAGCTTCAGGCGGGTCAGCTTGCGTCGCTGTTTGGCTTCGGCCTGCTCTTCGCGCGCGTCGCGGTCGGTTTCCTGATTGATCACATTTTCGCGCCGCGAGTCATGACGGCGGTGTCGATCGGCGGCGCGATCGCGTGCCTGCTGTATGCGATCTACCCGAATGCGGCCTATGTCAGCGCCATGCTGATTGGATTCCTGCTCGGCGCCGAATTCGATGTGCTCGCGTTCCTGATCAAGCGCTACTACGGGAATGTCGCCTACGGCAAGATTTACGGCGTCATTTTCGGCGTGTTCTATCTGGGTTCAGGACTGGGCATCACGGGGATTGCGTGGTTCCGACAGACATTCGGCAACTACAACAATGGACTGTTTGTCGCCGCCGGTGTGCTTGTGGCTTCTGCGCTGCTGATGATGTTCCTTCCGGCATACCGGTTCCGCACGAGTGCGGAACCCGCTGTTCAGGCCGCTGCAGCGCCGCAACCTCTGTAGCAAGCCTACCGGATCTTTGCTCGGATCCTTCAAGTGTGAAAAAATCGGCGCCATATGAGAACCATCCGATTACTGACGGTTCTGCTCCTGGCCCTCGGCGCGGAGCGCGCGGTTTCATCGGCGCCGCAGCAAACCGTGCCGGCCGTTCGCCCGCCGCTCTTGTTCAGGGAGGAGTGGCGAATGCCGAAGCACGAAGGCGAAGCGACCGACGAGAACACGCGCTTTTCGCCGGAGGTCGTTACCAGCGAATGGCTCGAAGCGAAGCTGTACGGAGCGGGATCGGCGCCGGTCCGCGCGGCCGAGCACGAAGGCCGCATCGATCTGTGGACCGGGCTCGCGACGTCCCCTGTCGCGTTGACGCTGCGGGATAAACGATATTATGCCGATCTCACCGGTCTTGCACGGTTGCGCTGGATCGTGCGGACCAATGCCATCCATACGCTTTACCCGGTGGTGAAGTTCGCGGACGGCGTTCTTGCGATTGGTAACCGGGAGATTTCCACCGCGGACGAGTTCGTTCAAGTGGAAATCGCGTTCTCCGGAATGAAGTGGTATACGCTCGACCCGCAGAAGGTTGTGGTGATGCTCGAGGTAAAGAATCCCGACCTGAGCAAGGTGGACGAAGTCGGGTTCGCCTCCCTCGCGCCAGGCGGCGGACACGGCATCGCCGGATCGGCGAACTTTTCGACCGTCGAGTTGTTCGCGAAGGCCGTGCCGAGGTAACTAGGGAGGAGGAATCCATGTATCCACTGAAACTTTTCGTCCTGGGGATGATCACAGTTACATCCGCAGTAATCCTCGCGCAGAATCCGACGGTAACCGTCTTCGAAGGCGCGCGCGTGATCATCGGGGATGGGCGCGCTCCCATCGAGAACGCCACAATCATTGTTCGCGGGAATCGCTTCGCGCAGGTTGGGCGCGCGGCCGATATCAAGGTGCCCGCGGGCGCGATGCGAGTCAACCTGGCTGGTAAGACAGTGATGCCGATGATCATCGACACACATACACATCTCAGCCAAACGCGCGAGATGCTGATCCACGACCTCACTCTGCGCGCGTATTACGGCGTCAGCGCCGCGATGAGTCTCGGGCAGGACACAACAGACGCGTCGTTCCAGATCCGGGCGGAGACGGCGGCCGGGAAGCTTCCAGGGGCGGCCCGCTTCTTCACTGCGGGGCGAGGCATCACCGGGCCCGAGCCCGGACGCACGATGGCTCCGCACTGGGTTACAACGGTTGCCGAGGCGCGAGCGGCTGTAGACGAAGAGGCCGCGAAGAAAGTCGACATCATCAAGTTCTGGGTCGACGACCGGATGGGCACGGTCAAAAAGCTCACACCGGAGATCTATACGGCGATCATCGACGAGGCGCACAAGAAAGGCCTGCGGACCATCTCCCACATCTACACTTTAGAGGACGCGAAGGGAACGCTCCGCGCCGGTCTTGACGCGTTTGCGCACGGTGTTCGCGACAAAGATCTCGACGACGAGTTCATGGGCCTTGTGAAACAGCATCCGAATCTCGTGCTTTGTCCGAACATGCCGGATCGCGGCGCACCGACGGATCTTTCGTGGCTGCGCGAAAGTATTCCGGCCGCGGATTTCCAGAGGCTCGAGGCTGCGAACAAGGAAAACGCCGAGACGCATGCGTTCTGGTCGATCCAGGCGCGCAACCTTGCGAAGATGAACACAGCCGGCGCCAGGATTGTCGTAGGCACGGATGGCAACACGCCTTACGCGCCGCACATCGAGATGGAAGACATGGTCGCCGCGGGTATGACGCCGATGCAGGTGATCGTCGCTGCGACGCGCAACGGCGCACAGTTCCTTCGGATGAACGATGCGGGAACAATCGAAGCGAACAAGAGTGCCGACTTCCTCGTCCTCGACGCGAACCCGCTCGACAACATCAGAAATACGCGGCAAATTTCGTCGGTCTATCTGCGGGGCGCTCAGATAAACCGTGCGGCATTCCGAGTCAAACCGACGCCATAGGTCATTGTGTTGATACATACAAACCACAGGAGGAACGTCCATGAAAAATCGATTCGCGTGCGCAGCGTTGCTTTTGATGGCGCTCGGCTCGCTACGAGCCGCCGAGCTCGATCCCAAGGCGATTCGAATTCAGCTTCCGAAAGACATCACGTGGACCAGCAATGGCTCCAACCAGCAGGCGATCCTGTACGGCGATCCGAGCAAGCCCGGCCTCTACATCGTTTTGACGAAATGGCCGCCGCATCAAAACAGCCGCCCACATTCCCACCCGAATGACCGATACATCACCGTACTCAAAGGAACGTGGTGGGTGAACACCGGCAGCAATTACGATCCGGATGGAATGAAGCCAGTGCCGGAAGGCAGCTATGTAGTCCACTACGGCGGCCAGATGCACTACGATGGCGCCAAGGATGAAGAATGCATTCTGCAAATCGTCGGCATGGGCCCTGCGAACGCGCCTGGCGGACGTTAGGAGCGTCGGCTCTGCCCTTATCGAGGTGCCTCTTGAGAACGCAAACATTGCGCCATCAAAGATTGGCCCGATTATTGCTGCTTATTAGTGCGGATCGATCCGGAATTCGTGGGGGGTATACATATGAGATACAAACACTCACATTCGGCCGCGATAGGTCTGCTATTGATTGTTCTCGTGCTGCTCTGTAGCAGCTCGGCCAGCGCAGGATCGTCGACCTCTTCGCGCCCAAAACATCACTCTCACCATAAAATTTTGCATCAGGCCGGCTGGACCGGTGCTGGAGTCGCGGCCGGTGCTGCGGCGGGTCCAGCGGGAAGCGTCACCGTGGGAGCGGCGAAGTATCGCCGCGACATCAAGGCGGGTGGGCGCAGACGTACGCACGCGCTGGCAAAGATCGGCGGTCCTGTTGCTGCGGGTGCCGTTGCAGGCCCGGCCGGAACCGCGGGCTACGAAGTCGTAGAGCATCGGCGCTGGATCAAACGGCACATCCTTCACCAAAAGCCGGAACACGCTCGCCGTACGAGCCTGCGCCGTTAAACAGGATGAAGTATTCCTAGCCAGCTTCCAGGCTTCCGAAGCCGCACGCCGGGGACTTTGCACAAAAAGTCCGGCACGTGTTCGCGCGGCCTTCTCCCCCCGGGAGAAGGTGGCCCGGGCGAAGCGCGAGCCCGATAGGGCGAAGCCTCAAGAAAAGTGCCGGATGAGGGCCCATTCGCGCGCCCTCACCCGGCCTTCGGCCACCCTCTCCCGGGGGGAGGGGGCCCGCTCGAAAACTGTCCTCGACTTTCTGTGCAAAACCCCCGCCGGGAGAGTGGTGCGGCCGCAGAGAACCAAGACCTGTGAAATGCCATTCAGGGGGAAGCGTCTGCTTTCAGCCGCTGTCGTTGGGCCGCATTTCTGTTGGCGTCCGGTCTCATGGGAATGATCGCGCGGGGAAAGGTGTTAGCATGGAGCGCAGCCAAACCTTTTCCAGCTTTTTCTGACAGTTAACGGCACAACGGACAAAGAGAGCAGACCATGGTCACTTGGATACGCCTCCTTTTCTTTTCGACTTTCCTGCTGGCTTTCTGCGCGGGAGCGGTCTTGTCGTTTGAGCCTCCTCAGGGACGCGGAAACAGCACTTCCGATCCAGATACGAACCCGACAGGTCTGACTGTCCGCGGGACGGTCCGGAACTTTGTGCCGGTCACCGACGCGATGCTGCGCAACCCGGCCTCCGCGGACTGGCTCATGCTCCGTCACGATTACAGCGCGACGAGTTATAGCCCGCTCGCTCAGATAACTACGAATAACGTAAAAACGATGAAGCTTGCCTGGATGTGGCCGATGCGGGAAGGAGGTACGAATCAGCCCGCCCCGCTCGTCTACAACGGCACCCTTTATCTCGCGAACACAGGAGGCATCGTTCAGGCACTCGAGGCGCGGACCGGAAAGTTAATCTGGGAGCATCGCGTCGGTGCCGACGTGGCCCCTCGGGGTCTTGCGCTCTATCGGAATTTGCTGATTTTTCACAGCATGGAGCGGTGGGCAGTTACCCGGCAGGATGCGTTTCTCGTCGCGCTCGACGCACGAACGGGCGAGTTGGTCTGGAAAGTCCAGATGCCGGATGCCTATGCCAGCAACAGCGGTCCGCTCATCGCGAATGGGTTAATCATCCAGGGAATGGGTACATGCACGGTTTTTGAAGAGAAGAAGTGCTTTATCAGCGCTTATGATCCGGCGAACGGCAAACAGGTTTGGCGTTTTAGAACGATCGCCCTTTCAGGCGAACCCGGTGGCGATACCTGGAGCGGACTGCCCGATATTTATCGCATCGGAGCCGAGTCATGGATCACGGGCAGCTACGACCCGGAACTCAATCTGACGTATTGGGGAACGACGCAGGCAAAGCCCTGGATGCCGGCCAGCCGCCGCATGAACGGCGAAGCCTCGGCGCTCTACTCGAGTTCAACCCTTGCGCTCAATGCAACTACCGGAAAACTGGCGTGGCATTACTCTCACGCGCCCGGAGAGGCTTTCGATCTCGACGTTGTTTTTGAGCGTGTGTTGATTGATTCCGGAAAAGAAAAGTGGGTGTTCTCCGTCGGTAAAGACGGTGTGCTCTGGAAAAACAACCGCGTCACCGGTGAATACAAGGGGCATGTCGAGACAGTTTTTCAGAACGTTTGGGCCAGCTTTGATCCGGATAACGGCACTCCGCGCTACCGGGAAGACATCCTTAATAACAAGATCGGGGAGTGGATCGATGCTTGTCCGAGCACGGCCGGCGGGAAAAACTGGCACGCCATGAGCTTTCACAAACCATCGCGTCAGTTGATCATTCCGTTAAGCCAGAGCTGCATGACGATGCGCCCGCAGGCAATCGAGCAGGTGCCCGGCGGTGGCAGCGGCGGCGGGGCCGAGCGGCGCTTTCACGAGATGCCCGGCACTAATGGCAACGTCGGCAAGCTCGGCGCGTTCAATGTCGACACGATGAAACAGACGTGGTCACTCGAACAGCGCGCGTCGTTCCTGACTTCGGTTTTGTCAACGGCAGGCGGACTCGCCTTTGTCGGGGATGTGGGCGGCAACTTCAAGGCGGTTAATGTGAAGGACGGCAGCGTGTTGTGGGAAACGCATCTCGCGACATCCGTACAGGGCTATCCGATAAGTTTCTCCGTGGGTGGCAAGCAGTACATCGCCGTGGCGACGGGTCTTGGGGGCGGCAGTCCCCGGGCTGCGCCATCCAACCTCACGCCCGAGATCCAGGTGCCGAATCGCGGGCAGGCCCTCTACGTTTTCGCATTGCCTTAAAAGCGGAAGATTGAAACACCGTTGTCGAGTTCCTCACGGAACAACGACGCTCACGCGACGCGGAGCGCCATCAGCGCCGTCGTTGGTCTCCTCGACCTTATTGTTCTCCTGGCACACATATTCGAACATCTCGGCGCCCGCATTCCATCGAAGGTTGAAGCCGCCAGTCCAGGCTCTCGTGTACGCGCCACGATCCTCCACGGTCACTTCGTACTTCAGCGTGTTGAAATCGGATCGCGTGAACCGTTCGATGAGGTGCAACTGGTCTGTGTGCGGGAATCCTTCGGCTTCGATCCACGATCGTTCATTGAAGCCGACCGTATCGACAATGAGGCTGTCGCCGTCCCAGCGTCCGGTGGAATGCCCGATGTAGGTCGGGTCTGCCGCGTTGGGATGCTTCCGGCCATCCATATAGATGACGCGGAAGCTATGAGGGCCCCCGATATCGAGGATCAACATCTGCTGCAGCTCACGCATCTCGACAATCTCGAAGCCATAAGCGGTGCCGACCTGGCGCGGCCCCGGCGAAGGCTTGCAACGCGAGTGGGGTGCGTCGCGCTCAAAGCTCGCCTGACGATTTGCGAACAAAGCGCGAGACCAGGGCTGAAAGGGCACATCATCCAATTTGAGATTTGTGGGCAGACCTCCCGGGCCGGCTGCGATAACGCTCTCCGGATTGCTTGCCAGCTGCGCTCGTCCCTGTCGTATCCAATGTCCTTTCTCGTTGCCCGACATTCCGAGGTTCACACGGCCGTCAGGGAAACGCGGTACAGGGCGGGAAATCTGAGCTGGGGCGATGGCCGCAAGGAGAAGCGTCATGAAGGTCGCGATCGACAATCTCGTCATGGTTGTTCTTAGAATCGCCGCAAGTATACATTGAGATCATACAGCGCAAGGAAGGCAGACTTAGCGCCCGTGAGGTGAGCAAGAAGAAAGAATACCGCCGCGCCAGGAAACGCCAGATACAGCAGCGAGCGAATTGACGACTCATTGAACTCCCACCCGCCTGCATTCCAGCTTTTGCTTTGTCTACGCCGGAAGGCAAATGACGAGATTCTGGAGACAGACACTGAACTCCAATCAGGTCCTGACGAGTGTGCGGCTGACGATTTCCTGTGCCTGCGCCACTATTGCCGCCAGGTGTTCTTCGCTCTGAAAGCTTTCCGCGTAGAGTTTATAGATGTTTTCTGTCCCTGACGGACGTGCCGCGAACCAACCATTCTGGGCAACGACCTTCAATCCGCCAATCGCGGCATTGTTGCCCGGCGCTTTCGTCAGTTTTGCCGTGATCGTCTCGCCTGCCAGTTCTGTTGCACTCACATTGTCCGGTGAGAGTTTCTTGAAGGCGGCTTTCTCTGCCGGCGATGCGGGCGCGTCGATCCGCGTGTAGTATGGCGTTCCGAATTGCGCGGTCAGTTCACGGTAATGTTCCCCGGGGTCTTTGCCTGTGCGCGCGGTGATTTCCGCCGCCAGCAAGCCGAGGATGATGCCGTCCTTGTCGGTGGTCCACACGCTGCCGTCGCGCCGCAGAAAGCTGGCGCCCGCGCTTTCCTCACCACCAAAACACAGCGAACCGTCCACTAATCCTGAGACAAACCACTTGAATCCAACGGGCACTTCGACCAGCCGGCGCTTCAGACTGCTGACGACTCGATCGATCAATCCGCTGCTAACAAGTGTCTTGCCAACGGCAGACTTGTCGGACCAGGCGTGGCGGTGCGTGAGCAGATAGCGAATCGCCACGGCGAGGTAGTGATTCGGATTCATCAACCCCACGGAGCGCGTGACGATGCCATGCCGATCCGCGTCCGGGTCGTTGCCCCACGCAATGTCGAATCGATCTTTGAGCTTCACGAGTCCCGCCATCGCATACGGGCTTGAACAATCCATCCGAATCTTGCCATCGTGATCGCACGTCATGAATCCGAACTGGGGATCGAGCTTGGGATTGGTAACCGTGATGTCCAGTCCGTAGTGTTCCGCAATGGGTTTCCAGTAATGCACCGCGGCGCCACCCAGCGGATCCACGCCAATTTTCAATCTCGCAGCCTTGATGCAATCGAAATCGATGATCGCCGCCAGGTCGTTCACGTAAGGCCCAATGAAATCCTTTTGCTGCGTCGTCGACGCATTCATTGCTGCTTCAATCGTCACCCGTTTCACATCGCGGTTGCCTGCGCGCAGCAGTTCATTCGCGCGATCCTGCACCCAGCCCGTGACATCCGTATCCGCCGGACCGCCATTCGGCGGGTTGTATTTGAAGCCGCCATCGCGCGGCGGATTGTGCGAAGGCGTGATGACAATGCCATCGGCCAGATGATCGGTGCGGCCGTGGTTGTAAGCGAGGATCGCACGCGAAATGACCGGTGTCGGGGTCACACCACCGTCGGGTTGGATCACGGTCTCGACCCCGTTCGCGGCCAGCACTTCCAGGGCGTTGCGTTGAGCAGGTGAAGACAGAGCGTGGGAATCTTTCCCCATGAACAACGGCCCGTCAATGGCTTGTGCCCTGCGGTATTCACAAATCGCCTGGGTGACCGCCAGGATATGCGCTTCATTGAATGCGCCATCGAGCGACGAACCGCGGTGGCCGCTCGTGCCAAAGGTGACTTGCTGCGCGGGATCGTCCAGATCGGGCTTTCGTTCGTAATACGCACGTTCCAGTTCGGCGATATCCACGAGTAACTCGGTCGGTGCAGGCTGCCCGGCAAGGGGGTGCGGCTTCATTAGATAATTCTCCTCAATTAAATTCGCCAATCCATAACGCCAGCGTCAAACGGCACGTTCTTCGGCGGAAGAATGAGTATAGTGCCCTACGCCTTTTCTGTGTTCCCGCCAACGAACTTGCTGCCCGCGCCGACCCCGAAGAAGTGATGCGGCTCTGTAGCAACCGTCGCGGATTGAACTACAATTCGCAGGCCTATGACGAAGCTGCTGATTCGGATCCCCGGCATTGCCTATCTCCTGACGGGCTTGGGACTCACATTCGCGATCTTCGCCTCGGGTTTCGCCTCGATTCCCAACCTTTTGAATATAGGGGTTCAATCCTCGATATTGCTGTTGCTGGCTCTCCCGATGACCCTCATCATCATGACCGAAGGGCTCGATCTGTCGATGGGGGCGGTTCTCGGACTGACGGGAGTCGTGCTTGCGATGGGACTCGTTCGCGGAAACGGACTATGGACGTCGTTCGCGGCGGCCCTTGGCGTGGGTCTCGCGTTCGGGGTCGTTAATGGACTGCTGGTGGTGAAGCTTGCGCTTCCCCCTTTTGTTGCCACCCTCGGCACATTGGGCATCGCGCAGGGTCTTGCGCTGGTGATCACCGGAGGAGAAGGCGTCGTCGGGATCGGTTCGGGATTACCAAAACTTTACTCGAGCACGTGGGCGGGGCTTCCGTTTTCCGTAGCCGTCGCCATTCTTTTGTATGGGGTTTTCCATTTCCTTCTGTATTACACGCGATTCGGAAACTATGTGTTCGCTATCGGCGGCAATCGCGAAGCCCTGGTGCTCGCTGGCCTGCCCGCGGGGCTCTATCACATTGCCGTCTATGCGCTCGGTGGATTCATGGCAGGATTTGCAGCGCTGCTTCTGACCGGAAGAATGAATGCAGGGCACCCCGCTGCAGCGATGGGAATGGAATTCGACGCGATCGCGGCTGTGATCGCCGGCGGTACGGAACGGCAGCGCGGCAATGGCTGGCTGCCCGGAACGCTTTTGGGTGTACTGACGATTGGCGTTTTGAAGAATGGATTGAATGTTCTGGCGCTCCCGTCGTCGCTGCAGGTCGCGAGTATAGGTGTCTTGCTGATTGTGGCTTTGCTGATCGACTCGCTTAGAAGGAGCAAGAAGTGAAGTACCGGCTGATCGGCGTTGCGATGCTTGGTATTGCGTTAACACTCTCCAGTGACGCCTTCCTTACTGTCTCGAATTTGCTGAACGTGCTGCGCCAGGCAAGCCTGATCTTTCTGAGCGCTTCGGGGCTGACGCTGGTGATTGTGGGCGCGGGGCTCGATCTGTCTGTCGGGGCGAACGTGGGACTGAGCGCTTGTCTCGCTGCTGCGGCGATCAAATCGACCGGCATCCTGTCGCTGGGGTTCGGCGCCGGTTTGGCGTGCGGCCTGGCGATCGGACTCTTGAACGGTCTCATGGTGACGCAGCTTCGCTTGCCGCCCTTCATCGCGACCTACGGCATGCTATGGATGCTGTACGGCGTGAACTACTGGTACATGAAAGGCGATACGATCTACGGTTTTCCGCCGGAATTTCGGGCGCTGGGCAGCGGCAACTGGCTGGGCGTTCCCATTCCGATCTACTTCATGCTAGCCGCTCTGCTTGCGGGTGGTATCTTCACACGTTACACTACCTTCGGCCATGAGGTTTACGCGATAGGCGCCAATGCGGAAGCCGCGCGACTATCCGGCATTCCGGTAAGTTCAAGACTCCTCCTTTCATATACCGTGAGCGGGGCCATGGCCGGCCTGGCAGGTGTGGTTTATCTGGCGCGACTGAATTCCGCCGAAGCGGGAATCGGCGACGCCCTGCTCCTGCCCGCCATTGCCGCCGTGCTTATCGGCGGTACGTCGATGTTCGGAGGTAGCGGCGGTCTTCTGGGTACCCTTATCGGGGCCATTATCTTGACTCTCGTGTTGAACGGCATGAACCTGCTAACGATCAGTACAAACTGGCAACCCCTGGTTACGGGCGTGATTGTATTGCTGGCTGCGTCGGTGGATTCCTTCACTCGACGTCGTGCGGAGTCGCACGCTTGAAGAGATTCGGACGATTCGCTCTTGTGATCGCGGCTTGCGCGAGCCTCGCGGCATGCCGACAACCCAAAGATACCGCCGGTGCCGGCCCGACAAAAAGGGAGACGATCGCACTCTTCACCAAGAACCAGACAAACCCCTACTTTAAAACGATACGGCTTGCGGCACAGGCGGCGGCAAAGACGTTGAATGTGGAGGTCGTCGACTATATTCCGACAAAGGCGGACAGCATCCCGGAGCAGATGAGTCAGATCGAAGACGCCATCACGAAGCGTCCGGATGCCGCGGTGTTCATCCCCGTCGATGCCAAAGCCCTCGTACCGGGAATCGAGAAATTCAACGTGGCGAAGATTCCCGTGGTGAATCTGGTGGATCGGGCCGAAGGCGGAGAGTTTGTGTCGTTCATGGGATGCGACGACTATAACGTGGCCCTGGAAACAGCGCGTTATCTTCTGCAGAAGATGAACGGAAAGGGGAACGTCATCATCCTCGAAGGCACGAGCGGTTCTACGAACAATCAAAAGCGTGTTGCCGGCTTCAGGAAAGCCCTCGAAGAATTTCCCAATGTGAAGCTGCTGGCGGCACAGACCGGTGAGTTTCAACGCGTCAAGGCCCTGCAGGTTACGGAAAACCTCCTGCAGGCGCACCGGCAGATCGACGGCATCCTCGCCGCGAATGACGCCATGGCTCTGGGCGCAATCGAAGCCCTCGACGCTGCAAATCGAAAAGCGATGGTTATCGGAATCAACGGCACGAAGGAAGCCGTTGACGCCGTAAAGGCCGGCAAACTCCTTGCAACCGGGGACTGTGATGGATTCCTTCAGGGTTGCATGGGAGTCATGGGCGCCGTGCGTTATCTGCGAAACATGCCTGTGCCGAAGGAAGTGATTTTTCCGATTACGGTTTTCGATTCGACGAATTACAAGGGGGCGGATATTCCTTACGAAAAGCGTGATTGTCCGCCGTGGGAAAGTATCGTGAAGGAGTAGTATTGTGGGCTGCCCCTCTTCTTGAGTTCCTCATGAGTAGGGGCTGCCAGGTGTGATGAAAAGACAAATGACAATTCGGGGCCGTGCTACTCGAACCCCGAATTCGAATTTCAGAATTCGGGGTTCGAGTAGCACGGCCCCGAATTGTCATTTCGGCCCCGAATTGTCATTTCATTACTAATCGGAGGTTTAATGATTAACGCGGCTATTGTGGGTTTGGGTTGGTGGGGAAAGACGGTGGTCGAATCTGTGCAGGGAAGCAGCGACGATATTCGGTTCGTCGCGGGAGCGACACGCACCGTGACGCCGGAGGTGAAGGCTTTCTGCGACACGCAGAAACTCAAGCTCGCGGAGAATTTCGAAGCGCTGCTCGCCGATCCGAACGTCAACGCCATCGTCCTCGCAACACCCCATTCCCAGCACACACAGCAGGTCGTTGCGGCGGCGAAAGCCGGCAAGCACGTGTTTTGCGAGAAGCCATTCGCGTTGACGAAGAAGGATGCGGAAGCTTCGGTCGACGCCACGAAACAGGCCAGGGTCACGCTTGGTCTCGGCTACAACCGCCGATTTCATCCCGAGATGACGAAGCTCCGGGAGAAGATTCGCTCCGGCGAACTCGGCACGATTCTTCACGTCGAAGCGAACATGACGTTTCCCAACGCGCTCGCGCTGAAAGCGGATGCATGGCGCGCGAATCGCGAGGAGACGCCGTGCGGCGGACTCACGCCGATGGGCGTTCACGCCATTGATGGCATGATCGACCTGTGCGGACCTATTAGCCAGGTCTTCTGCCAGAGCTTCCGGCAGGCTGTCGAAGTCGACAACGACGACACCACGTCGATGCTGTTCCGGATGAAGGGCGGAATGTCGGGCTATCTGGGAACGATCACTGCGACGGGGCCGGGATTCAGTTTCCAGGTTTTCGGCACGAAAGGATGGGTTCGATTGGAAGGCATGACGCACGTCGCCGGCGCCTCCTCAGAGGAACGCCGAACACGATTGTTTGGCGCGTGCAAGTTCCAGCCCATCAAGGGCCCCGCCGAAGTCTGGGAGGCCGAACGGCTCGACGTCACTCGCGCCACTCTGGAGTTGTTTGCGAAAGCCGCTGCCGGCGGCGCCCCATTTCCTATTCCGTTGGATGAAATGATTCATGGTGCTTCCGTCACGGAAGCGGTGGTGCGGTCCGCCGCATCAGGTAAGACAGAACAGGTTGCTTAGGAGAATAAATAGATGTTGAAGGCCACTGCAGGAAAGTTACTCCCCACAACGATCACCGGATCTTTGCCGCGTCCGAGTTGGTACACCGAGAATCTCGGGAATCGCTCGTTCCTCGAAGCGATGGTTTTCACGCGATTCCGCGAGCAGTACACAGACGCGTTGTCGGTGTACATGAACGAGCAGGATATCTCCGGACTCGATATCGTTACCGACGGCGATTGCCGCTTCAATCAGGACATCGGCGGTCAGAGCTGGACAAGTTATCCGCCCAATCACATGTCCGGCTTCGATCGCGATGTGCCAAAGCTGGCGCGGACGGGCGCCGGCGGCATTGGATTCCCTCGCGGGCACATTCTTCACGATTATCTTGAAGCGCGCGTGATGCCGAGAATCATCGGGCCGATCGGGCGCGGTGAACTCCAGTACGCAGAACTCTATAAGGCCGCGCAGCGCATGACGAAGAAACCGGTGAAGTTCGGAACCGTCACGCCGGAGCTCGTGGCCTTCGCGGTTCAGGACAGTCATTACAAAGATTTGCCGTCGCGCATCATGGCGTTCAGCGATGCCTTCAACGAGGAACTCCACGATCTCGCCGACGCCGGTTGCCCGGTCATTCAAATGGAAGAGCCGCAGATCCACCTGCTGGCGGCACGCGGTGTTGTGGATGCCGTTATCAACCCGGAGTTCATGCTGAAGGTGTTCAATAACACGGTGAAGGGGCTGCGTGAGAAGACTGAAGTGTGGTGCCACACCTGCTGGGGCAACCCGTCGCAGCAGCGCATGTTCGCGAAGGTGCAGTCCTACAAGCCAGCGCTGGATATCTTGAACCAGGTCGACGCCGACGTGATTACGTTCGAAACAACGAGCTCCGGCGCGATGGATCTGGAAGCGATCGGCAAACAGATCACGAAGATGAAGATCGGCATCGGCGTCATCGATCACCACACCTTGCAGGTGGAATCGCCCGACGATGTCGCGTCCCTGACGCGCCTCGCGTTGACGCACATCCCCGCAGAGCGGTTGGTGTTGTCTTCGGATTGCGGCATGGGCCGTGAAGGCATGAGCCGCCGTCACGCGCTCTACAAAATGGTGTCGCTCGTTCGCGGCGTCAACATGGTGCGAAAGGAACTCGGCATCCCTGAGGCTGAATGCCTCATGGCCGACCCGAAGCTCTCCCTGCTTCGATCGTAGGTTTTGCGCCAGGGACTACAGGGACAGGGTCTTGTCCCTGTAGTCCCTGGCGAGAACTTCCCGCACTCCAGCTAGAGATCCTCCGGCAGCAAACCTGTTTTCCTGGTAATTCTCGCGAGCATCCTGGGGCCAACTTCTTCGCGGTCTTGAAATGCGAAGATGTAGTCCGGCCATTCCCCTCTATTCAGGAGCTGATGCTTGCCGATCGGCCGCCGATTCGTCCAGCCGATGCGAAACAATGCGGCCAGGACTTGTTTTGCGGTAGTGCGCGATTCGCTCACGCGGCGGCAAAGGAGATGTTTAGGAGATCGTTCGTTGCCTCACCATGCTCGAGCCGGTCGGCGAGTGCTCGCAATGCGATAGCTTGAGCCTTCGCCTGGGCCTGCCCAGATGTTGCGCCGTACGCAAGAGCACCGGGAATATCCACCACTTCTGCGATCCAACGTCCGTCTTCTTCCTGCTCGACTTCAATTGCAAGAACCATAAAAACCTCTGTGGGATTCTACACGTCTGCCTCCCCACGTGGGCGTGATTTGAAATAAGGGACAGAGAGCAATTTCGACAACCCCGTTTCACATTGAAAAATCCAACGATCGTCTTTTGAATTGCTGCGGCCTTTATCGTTGCGCTTGTTTTAGCCGCGGGTCGTCAAGCCTTAAACGATCCCTGACTCAGCAGTCGGGCGCATCGGTTGTGCGCTCACTAAAGGCCAGCAGGTACCCATTCGGGTCCATAATTGCAAACTCGCGGCGGCCGTACTGATAAACCGCTGGTCCCCACTCCATCGCGACGCTTCCCGCGACCATGGCGTGCAGCGCCATGACATCTTCGACATCAATCCAGAGCTGACCTGTCAGGCTGGGCTTGTCTGCGTACCATCCGTTGGTGTCAACGGCAAAACTGAGGTGGACGCCATCGCGGTCGAGAATGCATAGCGTCGGATTATCCGCCGGCCAGAGAGTATCGATCGTAAAACCAAGCACTCTGATATAGAAATCGAGGGTTGCTCTGATGTCCATCGTTTTTAGCGATGGCGTGATCCCCCTAAGCTTCACGGGTCTTTGCCAGAAAGCGGCGTTGCGTTCTATTCATGGTCACCTTCCTGTAGCTGTTCGAATAGCAACCGACCCACTCCGAAATCCAATCAGAATTTGGTGACCGTCCCCGAAACTTCAGCCGACTTTCTCGACGCGTCCATCGGCATGGCGGGCATAGCGGCCCTGAGTTCGGGGGAAGACGGGATCGTCTGAGGGCCAGGGCCATCCGCCGAACTGCGTACTCTGGTAGTCGCTGAAGGCCTGTTGGATTTCAGCCTTCGAGTTCATCACAAACGGGCCGTATTGGACGACGGGTTCGCCGATAGGCCGTCCTTGAAGGAGGAGAAACTCGGCTTCTTCGTTGCTCTTGTTGACGAGACGAACGTCCACATCGGAACGAACTTTCGCGATCAAGCCTTTGGCAATGCTGCGGCCGGCTACATCGACATTGGATCCGCGGAAGAGATAGAGAGCGCGGTTCACGCCTGCGGCCGTGGCGGGAAGCGTCCATTCCGCACCGGGGACCATCGTGATGGTCCAGATCGCAACGTGCGCCTCCTCGCGGGCGGCCCAGGAGTTCGGCGGCGGTGGAGGGGGTTTAACGCCATCGAACTCGCCGGTAACCAGAAGCAACTCCGTTGTGCGACCTGCGGCATCTTTGACGACGTGGCGCGGAACATCCTTGTCCCAGAACATCGAGAAGTAGGGCTCGACGAACTTATCCTTGCTGGGGAGATTCAGCCAGATCTGAAAGAGTTCGACGGGGTTCGGACCTTTGGAGTCGAGCAGGGGAAACATCTCGCAGTGGACGATGCCCTTGCCGGCGGTGAGCCATTGGACGTCGCCTTTTCCGAAGCGGGCGGTCGCGCCGAGGGAGTCGGAGTGGTCGATGTAACCCTGGCGCATTACGGTGACCGTCTCGAAGCCGCGATGGGGATGCTGGGGGAACCCGGGGACGACGCTGCCGTGGTACATGCGCCAGCCGTCCTTGCCTTCGAAGTCCATGCCGATGTTGCGTCCGGCAAGGGAGGCGGCCGGGCCGAGTCGGTCGTTGCCGGCAGGGAAGGCGTCGTTGTGGTAGACGCAAAAGAGAAACGGGTCGGCAGTTTCCCACGGAAAGCCGAGGGGTTTGACGCTCAGGATGATGTCGGTGCTCATGATTGCTCCTGCTGTTGTTTCAGGGATCGGGCAGCCTCGGCGGTGGCGCGGCCGACGCCAAGGGCGCCGGCTGAAGTGTTGGCTACGGTTCGGACACCTAACCCATTGAAGAAACTGGAGTCCATTCCGATGCAGGCGGCGATTTTGTTTTCGAGAGCCCGGGTGCCGGCGAGCCGTCGCAGGAGTTCCAGATGAGGCTTCCACTGAAGGTCCGAATCCGAAAAGTCCGGTGCCGCGACCAGGATGAGCGCGTCGGCGCCAAGGATGTCTTTCTCGGTTGGCGGAACGTATTCTTTGCGCATCCGTAGGAGAGGCTCGGTGTCCGAGACGAGGCCCATGTCGGGGACACGGCGAAGACGGATCAGGGCTCGCGATTGGACTGCCCCGACGGCGGCGCTGAGTGCGAGTTGCTCGGTCTCGCCGGATTGGCAGTGGAAGATGATGAGGACGACGGGTTGAGGTTGTGGCATGTTTGGTATAAGTTTCAGTTAGCCTGACCACCCCGTCTGCGCGTCAGCCTGCTGGCTGTCGCGCAGCCACCCCTCCTCAAGAGGAGGGGACACCTGCGATGCAGATTACGCTAGATCGAAGAGTAGGAATTCGCCACCGGCAGGGCCGGATCCGGTAAACTCCAATTCCATCTCTTCGCTTAAGGCAGCGCCGTCGCCTTCGTTGAGCGTCTGACCATTAAGAACGACATCTCCGCGAACCACCTGCACCCAGGCATGCCGGGCCGGCGCGAGCGTGTGATCCACCTTTTCTTTCACGCCTAGTTCCGAAACGTACAGTTTGGCATCCTGGTGAATCGTCGTTGCGCCGCCGGCGGGCGCGGCCAGTAATCGTAAGCGACCCTTTTTTTCAGCGGCATCGAATGCAATCTGCTGATAGGAAGGCGTGACGTCTTCTTCCGACGGCTCAATCCAAATCTGGATCGAGTGCGAGGGCTCCGTTTCGGAAGCGTTAAACTCGCTGTGCACGATGCCTGTGCCTGCGGACATCGTCTGCACTTCGTTAGGCCCCAGGATGTGTTGCTCACCCATGCTGTCACGATGCCGAAGCTTGCCCTGGACCATGTACGTGATGATTTCCATGTCGCGGTGGGCATGCGGCCCAAAGCCTTGCGCTGGCTCGATGCGATCGTCGTTGATGACGCGAAGGGACCGAAACCCCATGTGCTTCGGGTCATAGTAGCCGGCGAAGGAGAACGAAAAATAAGAATCGAGCCATCCGATATTGGAATGACCGCGCTCAGCACTTCTGCGGAGAGTAATCATAGCTGTTCAGTTTAGCTCAGCTGGCCGCGCACCCACTCGATCTCTTTGCACACGTAGTCCACAATGTCGCCGGTCTTCAAGCTGTCCGGCAGCACATCCCACGTGTAGGTTTCGATCTCGAGCTGGCGCGACAGGGGATTCGCTTTATGGAAGCGCAGCGCATCTTCGATGGCGAAGCGCGTCGTTCGGAATGCGCCGAGGTCATCGAGAAACACCGGCACGTGAATGTGTGTACGCCACTCCCGGGGAACGTCCCTGGTCTTGAGTGCGGCGAAGGCGTCTTCGAGGTTCAGGAATCGGGTCATGCCCCCCTCGCTCTTCTCGAAGGTCTGCGTGAGGTAGATTGTTTCGGCATACTTCTTCAGAACGTCCACCGTCTGCGTCGTGACCTTGGGTACGTACAGGGCCGCCGCTTCCTGCAATTTGAAGATGGGAATGCCGGCATTTACGAGCTTCTGGAGCGATTCGGAAATGTTCTCGTATTCGACGGCCTGATGGCAGATATCGAACACCACGCCCACATGACGGCGCAGGGCCTCGAACGCTTCCGAAATCGGAATCCCCGCAAGCTTCGCCAGCTTTGCGGCCGACTTGCCGGAATAAAGGTGGTAAGTGAAGTAGTCCACCGTTTCGTCGGTTGTTTCGAGGAAGCAGAAAGGCTCGGGCTCGAGCGCCAGGCCCACGGTACGATTGGTCCGTTCGCGGATCTCGACCAGTTTTGCGGCGACGCGCAACACATGATCGGTATAGGCCTCGATGACGTCCAGGCTGGTCACGCGCGGCTTGAATCCGAGCGGCGCGCTTTGAATCGAAGGCGCGCTACCTTCGGGTGCCACGTCTCCCAGTATTTCGGCGACGTTGATCGTATAGTTCGACCGCTCATCGCTTCGCCAATCCGGCTCGTAAACTCTTTCCTTCACGACCGTGTTCTTGAACGCACCGTAGGGGAAGGCGTTTACGGTGTAGAGGAACATGTCGTTGTCACCGAGAAACTTCTTCAACTGCTCGCGCTTGGGTTTATCGTGTACCAGCGTCTCCGCCGACGAGTTCGAAAGACGCAGCGAGATGCCGAAGCGTTCCTTCGGCGCGACGCGTTCCTTTACTCTGGGAACATAGGTCGTGAGACTGTGCCACATTTCGTCCCAGGTATCGCCGGGATGAACGAGGGTGGAATAAGTGAGGAGGCCAAGGCCTTTTCCGAGATCCATTTACTACTTCCTATCCGCGTGTATTGACGCTGTAACCGCCGTCAACCACGACTTGTTTCTCAGTGATATAGCGGGCATGGTCGGAAGCGAGGAACACCACAGAGTCCGTCACTTCTTCCATCGTTCCCCACCGTCCAGCCAGGATGGCCCAGCTTTTGCGCGAGCGGATTTCTTCCGCGCGTCTCCGAGGGTTTCTTTGTTCCGGGCCAGGAGCACGACGATCACTGCCTCGGCAGCGAGGCTTTCGCAATGTTCTTGCCGATGCCTTTGCTGCCGCCGGCAATGACCGCCGTGCATCCCTTAAGCCCAAGTTCCATCTGTCGAAGCCGATTAAACCGGGATGCGGCTCTTGTTCTTCTCGAGCCACTGATCGAAATTCTGGAGTTCCGGGTTCAGCGCCCGGGCCGTTTCGATGCTGCGCGCTCCAAGAACTTCCTTCTCGAAATCACGGTACACCTGGAACATGTTCCCGTATTCGTCGGCGCCCTGGAAGCCATAGGCCCTGTAGTCATTGGGTTCGGGCGCGTTGTACGTTACCGGCCCGATGCCCAGACCCTTCGACAGCTTCTCGCCGATTTCGCTGATGGTAAGGTTCTCTCCAACGACACCGACTGTTTTCCCGGTGTATTGGGCGCCAGCCTTGAAAATACCGTAAGCCACCTTGCCGATGTCTTCGGCGGCCATACCCGCGAGTTTCGAGTTGCCCATTGGGAATGTCCAACTGTAGACGCCCTTATCGTCTTTTTTTGGCGCAAGACCGAACAGGTACAGGTTGTCCCAGTAAAACGACGTGACGAGGTACGTCACGGGCAAGCCTTCGAAATAGGCGTTGGCTTCCGCCTTCGCGTCGAAATGCGGAACGCGATACTTTTCCTGCAGCATTGGCATGCGCTTGTCATCTGCGGCCATCAGCTTGCGGGTGTCTTCGAGCGTGGACCAGATGACGTGCTTCACGCCGGCGGCCCTGGCCGCGTCAGCGATGTTCTTGGCCTGAGCTTTTTCTTTCTCTCCGGAAAAATGTTCCCAGAAATTGGTGACGCCGTAGACGCCGTAGGCGCCGGCGAATGCTTTCTTCAGGCTTTCGACGTCATCGATGTCTGCGGTGACGACTTCAGCACCCTGGGCGGCGAGGGCCTTCGCTTTGTCCTTGCTGGGATCGCGCGTGATGGCGCGGGCGGCGAAGCCCCCATTGGGGTCGCTCAAGATCGCTTGAACCAGTCCGCCGCCCTGCGAACCGGTTGCACCTACAACTGCTATGATTTTCTTATCGGCCACGTATCCTCCTCATTGATGGCTGCGCCCGTCGCCTAAGGCTTTGCGCTATCGCGCTCGCGCTTCGCGCGGGTTTGCTCGCAGCCGCTTATCCACTATCGAATTCGAATGTCAGGAATCAAAAGAGATTATCCGCCCACTTCCTTGCGGACAATTGCAGCTCCTTCTGCGAGCGCTGCGAGTTTCATTTTTGCAACCATACGAGCCAGAGGTTTCATACCGCAGTCGGTGCTGGGATAGATGCGATCCGGCGAAACGTATTTCATCACCTGGCGGATGCGATCGGCTACAGCCGTCGGCTTTTCGATCATCATGTTGCGGATATCGAGCACGCCGACCTGGAGGTCCTTGTCCTTGGGCAGGTTTGCCATGAAGTCGATGCCGGCCATGTCGCGGTTGGCGTAGTCGAGAACGAACTGGTCGATTCCCGGTGTGTCGAAGAAGTGGGGCAGGACCGTCTGGTAGCCTTCGGGGAAGTTGGCGCTGAGGATGTCGTTGCCCCAGGCGTTTCCGAAGCAGAAGTGCCAGCCGATCTTGGCATCGACGCCGTCGCAGCATTCCGCAACCACGTCCTTGATCCAGGTGTAATCGTTCTTGTCGTTGGTGAAAAGGGGCAGCCACGCACCGAGATCTTCGAATTGAAGGTACTTCGCGCCGGCGGCGACCAGGCCCTTCATTTCCTTATTGAAGATCGGAGCCAACGCCTTGCTGAGTTCTTTGGCGTTCTTGTAGTGCTTGAAATAAACGTGCCAGGCAAGGTTCGCGGGACCGGCGCCGACGGACACTTTAATGGGCCGGTGCGCATGCGACTGCGTGATGTTGAAGAGATCCGCCAGCCGAATCGGACCGTGCGTGACAGGCCCGCTGTTGATGACGCCACCCCAGTCATCGAGGATCGCCTTGCCCGAGCTCTTGGGGGCGCCGACACTCGACGGATGCGGTTCGCGGGAAGGTTCGAATCCGCCGATGCGCTCATACATGTACCAGCAAAACGATCCGATAACGCCGACGTAGTCGTCGTACCACATGTTGCCGTCGGTGACGATGTCGAGACCTGCTTCTTCCTGATCGCGCACCACGGTCGCTACAGCGTCCTGGTACGTTTCTTCGTAAGCAGCTTCCTTGAAGGCGACTTGAATGTCGCGGCCGAGCAGCTGCTGCTTGTACCAGGCCGGCCTCGGATAAGACCCGACCATCGTGGTCGGCAGTATGGTATCGACGATCTTTTTAGCCATTTTCAGTTGCTCCTTATGACGCGAGTGGGTGTCTACAGCGAACGATTTATATTTGCCGCAAGCCGCGAATCGTAACGCACCGAAGCGAGTGAGGTCAAGCGGTGGTGGTCGTGCAGCACGCCGGGGCGCCGTTAAGTATACGGAAAAGCGAGCGCTCCCGGATAGAGCGCCCGCACAGTTCGAAGAACGGTTACTTGGCGGATCGAAACAGGTTGGCCGTCGCTGCGTTCCGGGCGTCGCTGATTCCGTTGCGCCGCGACTCGTTGGCCGCAGAATTCCAATCGTGCGCGTTGACGGCCGCTAGCATTCTGGGGAATTTGGCTAACAGGCCGTTGATGCCGAGATTGTAGCCCATGTCAAAGAGTGCCTGCTGGACGGGTTCGGGGTACGTATTCCAGTTAGGCAATTTCTGGCTCAGTTCCGTTTCGAACCGGATGATGTCCTGCTCCAGCAAGCTCGCGATGTCGTTTGCGGCCATCGTGCACTTGGTCAGTTTCTTGTAGAAGTCCGCGGTGTGGTTCATGTCGGCGACATTGATGTTCTGGAAATCGCCCGTGACGTCAGCCGCGGTAGCCGGCCGGTCGCCGATACGCCAGTTCAGCTTGCATGCATCGGCCGCGGATTCGAGCGCGCGGCCGACACCGATCGTTACTTTTCCGCCCGTGCACCGGTACATATGCGGGACATTGCCTTCGAATTGGGTCAGAAACTTTGCAACAGCCGTGCGGTCCATACGGTTCAGTGTCCTCCTGGGTCAGATAGACCCTGTGGGTTGGCGGGCTCGGAATACTGCCTGGGTTGCGAGCCCGCCTCATAGTGAAGCTACTTTGCATCGGTTTTCTGTCCGGTCATGAACACTGCCAGCGGACCGAACGCAGCGCTGATCACGCGCTGGATATCTTCCTGGCGATCTTGAGTGTTCCAGATCACCTTGTCCAGAAAATCGCTGAAGACTTCCTTCCTGGTATCGATCCCGAAGCCGGCCGCGAATTTCGAGTCCTTCACAGCGGTCGAGAAGAGCTCGATGAGCGGATACGCCACTGCCGTGCTGCGACCCAAAGATCCAAGCTCGACGCGGATCTGGTCATAGCCTTTCTGAAACGCGGTCATTATCGTCCCCCGGGCATCGCCGGCGGCGCCTTCGAGTCGTTCCAGGAGGCCGCCGCTGGCATTGCTGCCGGCAGAGCTGCTTGCAGCCTGGACTTTGTCGGGAGCGGAGTCGAGTTTCGCGACCGCGGTTTCGGTCTTCTTTTCGATTTCCTGGATCTTGCTGTCCTTGTCTTTCGACGTCTTCTTGAGTTGAAGGTACGCCGCTACGGCGCCGATGATGCCTGCACCTCCACTGCTGGCTCCGCCGATGCCGGCCTTCGCTCCGGCTTGTCCC